>Ga0099825_1009803_pt1 | contig 10736 bp, 3 predicted proteins | sample SiratroredBW_FD_76838 | JGI IMG/M metagenome (GOLD analysis project Ga0099825, IMG submission 76838) | Root nodule microbial communities of legume samples collected from California, USA - Siratro red BW | ecosystem: Host-associated > Plants > Roots > Nodule | place: USA: California | collected...
GTTATTTTTTAACCGCGATTATATCCCGCCTTTAAATGTGTTTTTTCCACTAGTGTAGTGAAACAGATTTGGAGGATGGTGGTGTTGATGATGACAATGTGGATGATGAAATAGAAAGCAGTGATTATTAACGCAAGGATGGAACCAATGGTGAAAATGGAAAAAAAAAGTCAGTAATTAAAGAATGTATTTTAGTAACGATAATAAGTATTAAGGTGCTTGTGCTTGATGCTTAACGAGTTCTTGATGCTTAACGAGTTGACATGTCACAAAAATTGTGTCTTGATTGAGATATAATTGGAAGTCTTGCATCTGTCCTCCTGAAGCTAATAGTATCAATGTTTTTTGTTTTAATGAATAATTATAAAATGTTTTCTTCCTGTTTCCAAAGATTTGGATAAGGATGATTTCTTTAACTTGTACTATCCTCACCACTATAAATGATGCAGTGGCTGCTGCACCAGAAAATAGTGGCACCAACAACGGAAAACATGTAATCTATGTGTTGTGGGGATTTACAATGAGTACGTGTCTATTCTTAAGAGCAAGCTCAACCTGATGTTGATTGGAGATGGCATTAACCGCACTGTGCTTACTGGTGATCGCAGCATGGTCGATGGCTGGACCACTTCCAATCTACGACTTTTGGTAAGCCATGTTCAAAGCTCACGTTGCATATCATGTCATGTATTTTATGTTCATGCATGCGAATTAATTTGCAGCACTTTAGCCATACAAGGATAGAAATCAAATTAGTTAGTCACATGTTGTTAAATCCAGCATTAATATAGTGGTGCGTAAATACCTATGTAATATGGCTACTAAAATTGTCACATGCACACACACATTTATTTGAAAAAAAAAAAATATTATAACAATTTTGATTTATATAAACAAGATATTAAATATATGTATTGTGGTAATTGAAAAATTTGTGTGACATAGTTAGACTGTAATGTGTCTGCTACATCTGTGTGTGTTGTGTGTTGTGCAGTTGTTGTTGGAAAAGGGTTTATTACCGTGAACATAACATTTCCTAACACTGCTGGGTACAGCAAGCAGCAAGTTGTGGCTGTGAGAAATGGGGCGAACATGTCCACGTTCTACAATTGCAGTTTCGAGGGTTACCAAGACATACGTAGAATCCCTGTGGCAATTCTACAAAAAATGTGACATTTATGGCATTTTATATTCGGCAATGCAGCAGCAGTATTCCAGGATTATAGCATGTATCCAAGACTTCCTATGCAAAACCAATTCAATGCAATCACAACACAAGGTCGATAACCAAAACACTGCCATCTCCATACAGAACTGTTGCATAATAGCAGCCAGTGATTTGGGTGATGCTACTAGTAACTATAATGGGATACAGACATATTTGGGTAGGCCTTGGAAGGAGTATGCATGCAGTCTTTCATGGATGGCCTAATTGATCCAAAGAGGTGGACAGAATGGTCAGAGGATTTTGCTTTGGGCACAATGTATTATTTATGTTTCAAGTTCTTGTTACATATTTTATTTGTTGCATTTTTAGATGTAATGAATCTTTTATATTTATTTATTTTAATTAATATATATTTGAAAATTTTAAATATAATTTGCCTATTAATTATGATATGATATTTGTTAAACCTATTATCACTTTTAATAATAATAATGATAAAATATTAATAATTAGAAATAATTCATAGCTAATTATAATATAAATTTTGATAATAAAATACTATCAATTATAATAAATTAATAGTAATAATAACTAATTTATATTTATGATATTTTATTATTATCACAATTGTGTTTTATATTCATAATATTTTGTTATTGTCACTATTATGTAAAATTATTAGTGATAATTTTATTATCACAATAAAGTTTGATTTTAATGACATCCAAAATTATTGTCACGCTGACAAGAGTACTGATGATTTAATTATTGTCACAAGATATTAATAGTCACAAATTTTTAGTTTATAGCTGAAAACTATTTATGTCATTAAAACTAATTTTTTTAAAACGTCCTAGATTTTGATTGGAGATTGGCCGGTGCCTAGCATATTTGTCTTATCGATTTACCGTTAATATTAACCTTAATAAAAATCTCACGTGTTATGTTTTAAACGATATTCAGAAGCAACTTCCAACTACTTAACAAGTAACTGCAAGTGTCTTGTCTTAATCTTATATTGATTGCACTAAGAAAAAGAGGATCTTGCTGGAACTTTATGGCATCATATTTCAGAAGCACTAAAACACTTATGGTCTTCTATTAAGTCATTCATCCTCTTGAAAACCCACTTCGCCCTTCATACAATAATTTTCTTTGGGAAATCGCTTAATAATTCATCTCTAGTGGATGTCCATCCAATCTACAAAAGATGAAATATTAATATGTGATATTTTTCCTTCATAACTTTTGAATGTTAATCTCCTTTTTCTATTATTTTCAACTGGGTATTCGTCAAATTTCTAGATTAATTAATATGAAAAGAAAATAAAAACTATTACAAAAATAAAAAGTTGATTTAAGTGCGTTCATAAAAAATCAATAAGTTTTTCAGGTATACAGAAAATTTGTATAATTGTTTATTACGAGAGGGTTTGTAATTTTACCTTTGTAAAAATTATAAATTGTATATGTGGGTTTATAATTTTATCTTTATAAAATTTTTATGAGAAAATTTATAATTTTATCTCTATAAAAGTTACATTAGAGAATTTGAATTTTTCTTTTGTAAAAAATAGTATATTGAATAATAAAATACTTTTATTAAATATTTGTGGATGTAAGATTTTAAGTATCAAATCATGTTAAATTTTATTGTATTTTTTATTTATAGTGTTATTTGTGAGTTTACTTCTGCTAGAAATAAATTATAATTCTATTTGTAAAGGTTTATAGGTTAATCAAATATATAGACTCGGTGACAATATGAACTCCGTGACAATTAATGAAGTATATTGATAATTAACTCATAAAGGTAACCTGCTACAATCTGCTTAATAATACCAGGTTATGGTATATGATATTCTAGATTTAAATATTTTTATATGACATTATAAAAAAGTTTGCTTAATAGAGAGAAATAAATTAAACCTGTTTTCCCATCTATGTTGTTTCTTTAAAAACAAATCCATGATATTATGATTAGGGACAGCGAGTTGCATAATTTTTCCCCTTTTCATATGTTTCATATTATATGATTATAATAAATGATTATGATTAGGTTTAGCCAATCGATGGAGTTGGTTCAAGAATCATGGAATTTTCTTATATTAATTATTGGTGGGTGGAAATGTGAGTTTGGATGAGGAAATGGAAACATTGGTTTACAAAAGAGAAATTATTTATTTTGGTTGCGGCTTGACTATTGTATTAAAGCTGAATTATGATGGAAATTGACAAGGGATACCAAATGCTTCAGCTTCTACATGTACGACAAAACCGCCGATGCTAACACATCATCAATTAAAAATACAATATTAATAAACAAAAACAAGTTGGATTAGGACCCCGGGTATGAGGTGTTTCAGGCCCTTCAATTAAAAAAAAAAGAGAAAAAAAGTCATGGACTTTTCTATTGATAAAGAAATTGAGATATTTATAGTTTAAGAGAGAAAAAGAGTTATAGGAAAGCAAATTGAAAAAGGAGTTAAAGTTATATGATTGTTTTATATTGGTTGGTAGTACGAGAAGAAATAAAAAGAAAATGGTTTATTTATCTTTGTTTAATTAGATAAAGGATAATATATATATATATATATACATAATTGTCTTTCTTAAAAGAGTTTTTAAAAATAAAAATGGTTTAGGAATTTAACATTTTTATCAAACATTATACAAACTTGTCTCCGAGACTGCAGACGAGAATAAAGAAGTCATTGGGTTAGAGCCTTGATCAGAAGTTTATCTGGAATTTCGGCCTAATTGGGTTTGTTTGGGCCTCCAAATAATTTTTTGGGCCCAAGTTCAAAATTGAAGAATATCACTGTAGAGATTTTTAGAGTTTCAAGATCACAAGACCTCTAGTTGTAAAATTGTATAGAGTATTGTAAAATTTATTTTGCGTCAAGTAAAATAGGATTTTGGGACTTAAAGTGCACAAGAAAAAGTGGACGGTCACCTTTGAAAGAAGCCTCCAAGGTGTCACCTAGGAAAAATGAGTCCAAGAAGGCCCCATATGCCACTCCAAGTAGGTGCCACATGGATACTTCTTCTCTTAGCTTCTTTTGCCACTTGTCCACCTCTCATTGGAGAGTATTTGAAGCTTGGGTTGCACACTACCTTTGTCACATGACACTCTCCCAATGGAGAGAATCCTCTCCACTCATGGCTTGCCACTTGTCAAGCTCTTATTGGAGAGTTTTTGAGAAACTTGCAATATAAGTTATTTTTTAGTCTATAAATAAGAAGCTTGCGTAATTGAAAATTTAGATTTGAATAAATAATGAAATGCTGACCAATTTTTGCCTCTTTACTCTTATTCAAAATCTCTCCTTAAAGTAGTCTCTATTCTAGACTTGCTTTTACTCCGTCCTAGGTGTGTTGGCCTAACCTCACACCTAATTCACTCCAAATTCCATCTCAAACACTTTAATCCATTACAAACATCAATTATTCCATTGCATCTACTCCAATTTCATTCAAAACATCAAACCTCCAAGAAGAAGCACATTGAAGCATGCAATTGAAGCTCCAATTGCATCAACTACAGTTTTAAATAGACCTTACAATCTAACAATTTCTTTAAAAAAAAAAAAAGTCTTGAGATATAACTCATAATATCTACTTTATGGCATGATATAAAATGAGTCATTTTGTTAAAACGGTGCACTATCATCACTATAGAATCATAGTCCCTTTAGATCATTGGGAAACCAAATACAAAGTTCATATTAATGTCAACCTGATGAGAGCTAGCTATGGGGAGGGGTGAATAGAGTCCGTGGTGCATTACTCTAGACTTAGCTTGGAGATGGACCATGCATATAAGAGCAAAACCTTTGAACATCTACTCTCATGTGTGGCCAATAAAATTTACTTTTCAAAAGAGTAAGAGTTTTATCAACTCCAAAATGGCCCATGAGACTCCCTCATGACTTTCTTGGACTACAAACTTCCTAATGAATCCTTGGGGTATAAAAAGTTTTCCCTTTTTATAAAGATACCTCTCATAAATGTAGAACTCATAAAGAGTGTTAGCACTAGTGGGCTACTGTGATGATTTGATGAAGCCAACCAAGTGAAGATGTTCAAGACCTTATGATCATATGTAGAATGCATGAAGATTTCATGAAGATTGAAGACTTGGTCTAGAACTTAGGAGTGTGTGTTGTGGGGTAAGTTTGAGGTCTAATCAGTGATGCATGCAATTTCAATCAATGATAAGCTCCACAAGCTTTTTCTGAACTAACAAAAGTTTTGAAAAAGCATTAAAATCAAAACTTGTGTTTTGAACAACTGTTTTAACTAACTGGAGAAAAACAGTCGACTATTTGAAAAATCAATACACTGAACTTTTAAATGACAGTTGTCTATAAATATCTGGCGCGAAATTTTTGAAAAAAATCGAAAATCATTCTAACATTTTCTGAGCACGAACATTTGAGATTTCAAAGAGAGCAAAAGCGCCCTTGAGTCTAGTGATCAAGATCAATCAACTTTTTCATCAAGAACTGTTTTCTTGAACTCCTGTTGGAGCATTCATTTGACTGAGACAATTTCTTCACTCATTCGATCATCAAACTAAGCCTTTTATACCCTTTCCTTATTATCTTTGTATTTCGTTGTATAGAAGTGCTTGTATTGCTGTGACTGTGTTAATCTTTCTTTGTATTGAAGGTTATTCTGCTGTGAGTTACCTGAGTTGGTAATTCTGTTCTGTACAGTGGGCTCTATACAGGGTGTGACTTGTTGTGGGTTTCAGCAAGGGTCTTCGTGAAACACACAGTGGGTTTCTGTGTGGTTTCCTATTCTACTGTGGGTTCAGCAGGGGTCTACTGCGGGGTGCAGCGAGACGTTTCTGGGTTATATAGTGGACTCTGTATAACTGTGACTTGCTGTGGGTTTCAGCAAGGGAGTTCTTGAAGCACACAGTGGATTCTGTGGTGTTTCTTGGTCTGCTGTAGGTTCAGTAGTGGTTGCTGCGAGTGCAGTGTTGTCTTGCCGTGGGCAAGTGTTGTAAACGTGATCAGGTTGATCAATTTTAGTGAAATCCTTACTGTATGATAGGGACTGGACGTAGCCCTGCTGTTGGGTGAACCAGTATAAAAATCTGTTGTGTCTTGAATCTCTCTTGCTCTCTCTCTTTACTGTTCTTGCTAATTCTTGTTGATTTTCTTGAATTTTCAGAATTAAGTGAATCTTGCTAATTGAATAACTTCATCATTTTTATGAAAGCATTTTTAGCAATAACCTAAAATCATTTATTCCATTTTAACACAGTCTAATCTGAAATGCTTTGAATATGTGAATAACCAGTATATCAATTTTATGTAAATCTGCAGTTTAGCAATTTACTGGGTTTACTGTTTATCAGTTCGTTTTTCCAGAAAACTCAATCTTTCACTATTATTGATTAAAGACTGTTTTAATACACTTAACATAGTTTGTATTGGTTAATAAAAGGTTCTTTAATCAGTAAATCTTTATAAACTTGAAATTGAACTAATTCTTTGATTTCTTGATTCAACTTTTCCAGAACTGACTTTACAATATACTGTGTATTCAAGTATTGTTTTCTGGTTACAGTTTACTGCATCTGATTGATTGATATTGTGCTGAAACTGTTTGTTGATCCTTTGTTGTTTGTTTTACATATATTCTTGAATAGTTTCCATAAAAATTATTCATTCACCAAACAGTTTGCAAAAATTTTCAAGTGTTCAATTCACCCCCCCTCTTGAACTTGGCCATAACATATTTTCAAAGAGGTTTCTTGAAGTTAATGTAATGCTTATATACAACTTCTTTATGTTATCAAAGCATAAGATATGGGAACCTAAAGTGATGAGTAATGTGTCTCTTCAAGATAAAGTATCAGTAACAACATTACTCTTCCCTTTCTAGTGTTTACTAACATAAGGGAATTTTTCCAGAAATTCTACTCACTTAGCATGCCTCTTTCAATTTTTCTTGCTCTCAGAGATACTTAAGTGACTCATAATTTTTGTATATGATGAATTCCTTAGTCATTAAGTAGTGCTCTCATGTTTTAAGGGTTCTAATTAGAGCACAAAGCTCTTTATAATAGATGGAATAGTTCAAGGCGGGTCCACAAATTTTTTCATTAAATTAAGCAATAAGATAACACTTAAAGTAACACTGCACCTATTCCAACACCAGAGGCATCACACTCTAGTTAAAAAGTTTTGGAAAAGTCATGAAGAACTAGAATGAATGCATGGGTTAACTTATCTCCTAAATTTTCAAAGCATTTTTTTTTTTTTTTTTTCACCCCACATGAAAGGCTCATCCTTCTTAACCAAATCGTTAAAAGGAGTTTCACAAATGTGGAGAAGTCCTTCACAAATTTCCTATAGAAGTTTGCTAACCTATGAAAGCTTTAGACTTCTCCCACATTTTTAGTGGCGGACCATTCTTGGATAACCTTTATTTTCTCAAGGTCTACATGAGCACCATCTTTCCCAACCTTAAAACCCATAAAGACTGTGTTTTCTTGATAAAAAAAGTACATTTTTCTAGGTTGGTAAAGAGGTAGCAGTCCCTTAAAATAATTAAGACTTGCCTAAGATGGTATATGTGCTCATATAGACTCCTACTATAGATTAAAATATCATCAAAATATACGACCACAAATGTAGATGCAATTTCTAAGTACATGAATCATTAATCTCTTGAGATGGCTAGAAGCATTGGTCAAGCCAAAAGGCTCGCATAACCATTCATACAGTCCAAACTTGGCCTTAAGAGTAATTTTCCGTTCATCTCATTATTTAATTCGTATTTGTTGGTAACTACTCTTTAAGACTAATCTTAGAAAATATGTTAGCTCCATGCAACTTATCCAACATGTCATCTAGTCTAGGAATTGAGTGCCTATATTTTACAATTATGTTGTTGACGACCCTAAAATCTGTACATGTTCTTCAAGACTCATCTTTCTTGGGGACCAACAACACTAGGACAACAAAAGGACTGAGACTCTTTTGTACCCAACTCTTTTTCAGCAAGTCACTTATTTGACTTTTTATCTCTTTACTTTTTTGAGGGTTAGTCTTATTAAGTTAGCCTATTAGGTAGGTTGACTCTAAGAACTAAATTTATTTCATGTTTTATTCCCTTCATAGGTGGAAGTCCATGAAGAAACTATTTGGGAAACAAAACATCAAACTCTATAAAAAAAGCATTTTAACCCCAAAGTTCATGACTTGTGGTAACAAGTTTCCCCTTTATAATAGAGAAGCAAAATGAGTTTGTTTAAGCATAAGAGATTTTATCTTAATTTTATTTTTCAAAGATTTTTGCTAAACAACTTCTTTAGAGATGACAAACCAGAGCTTTTTACTTATTTTTTTCTCTCTTTAGTCTTTTTTTTAATATTTTTCTCATTTTATTTGGTCCTCTCTCACATGGTGGGGTGTGAGAGGACCCAAGATAATCTTTTTTCCCTTACGAGTGAAATTTACTTTATTAGTAAGGTCATCATGGATAGATTGCTTATCAAATTTTCATGGTATGCAAAGTAAGATATGTCCAACCTCCATTGGAACTATATCACACAAAATTTTATTTTTGTAATTGTTTATAAAGATTAGAATACTTACTTGTTCATTAAATACTATTCCACTATTATCTTTGAATGATGAAAATTTAAACAAGATACAACTGCAATTCAATTCGAAAGAAAAAAGATAATTCGCTCAAATATTTTTTACACATAATTCAACTCATATAATCCAGAACACATTCAGTCAATTATACAAATGAAATAATAAGTCCAGTGAACTCAAAATAACACTAGTAAGAAGAACAATCCATTATGCGTGAAGAATAGTTAATTGAGTTAGCGACAATAGATATAACAAAGTGTTCAAGAAGAGAGAAAGAAAGATCAAGAACACAAAGATTTATATTGGTTCACCCTTCCTCAAGGGCTACGTCCAGTCCTTTGCCAACCAGCAAAGAATTTCACTAATCAAGATCACCAAGATCAGTTTTACACAATACACACTTCTTGCAACCCACAAGAAGCCACTGCTCCCAGCAATAAACAACCCACTTCACCCTACAACAATTGTCTAAACTATGCAGAACCCAGTGCACTAAACTAGTTACAATTACAAACCCTATGTAATTGGTAACAACACGCTCACAGAACAAAGATGATCAATACTAGAACAATCACAACAGTAATTCTACTCAACAAATTACAAATTGAATTAAGAACAAAGTAAAACACTTAACTCTGGATCAAAACCACAGTTACACGAATTCACATGCAAAGCAAGGCTCCAAGATTAGTGTTCTTGAGGATTTTCTTGGTGAAAATCAATTTCCAAAGATCTAAAGGTGTTCATAAGTTTTCTCTCCTAGAAAATTCACAAGTATTCGCTTAAAATGTCTTAGATGTCTTTGAAAACACGTGTTTGCCTTTATATAGACAAATTGTTTTAATTTTGTTAAAAACTCATTCGATTGTATAAATCATTCAATCAATTGATTTTTCTGTGACTTTGAAAAATTCAGCAATTTGAATTCTAAAAGTAGTTTACTAAATTATTCCAAAGACTTAGATTTTCAAAACTATTAAACCTCTTTTTGTTAATCAAAATAAATTTTGGAGCTTACATTTAGTGATACCTCATGGAACTCATGGCTTTAGACCATAACCAAACTCACACACACACAACCTAAGTCTAAGACCAAAAACTCCATCAAGCTCTATGAGTCTTCATGCAATCCACATTGCTAGGTTTGATCCTTTGTAGACTTCATCCTTTTGTTGGTTTCATCAAATCATTTAGCAACCCTTGGTGCTAACACATACTTCTAAAAGTTCAATCCACCTTCCATCAAAGAAGAAATCGAAACAACATGTTGAAAAAGAAGACTCTTCTACCATAAAGGAATTAAGAGCAAGACTTAAAACTAACACACAAAGAAAGAAAGTAAGATTTAGCTATTGTAGACCTCCAAGCCTGACTCTTCGATGCCAAAATGATACAAGCATATTCAAGCAAGCAGTAGAAGACTCAAGAAAATTCTTAAACTTCAAGTTTCTTAAGAGAAACTCATATTACTCTCTTCAAATAAGCTTGAAGAAGATTACTCCCATGTTGACCTTATAGAGAAAGAAGATTACAAAAGTGTTCATCAATTCAAGTTCATTTAAATGTGAGTTTCGCAAGAGGAAAGAGGCTCTACATATAAATGCTTGGCCTCTTTCCCACCATGCTACAAAGATGTGTTAGCACCAAGGCTAAGCATGTTATTTGATGAAGTCAATATTGTGAGTACCAAGGCTTAACATGTGAAGCTGATGCAGACTGCCTCATGAAGAATCTGTTTGAACCAACCTGGACCAGAATTATTCAAGTGAAGACTTTGTGCCAACACGAAGATGGTTGGATGATTAGGTCTTGGTCCTTAATTGGATTTGTGTGTTGGTGATTGGCTTAGTCCTTAATCATGAGTGGCATGATTCATCACTTCTGAGGTGCTAAAAAGATTCACAAAGATTTTTATTAAAACTGTTTTTAATAAAAATAACCCA
>Ga0099825_1009806_pt1 | contig 10734 bp, 6 predicted proteins | sample SiratroredBW_FD_76838 | JGI IMG/M metagenome (GOLD analysis project Ga0099825, IMG submission 76838) | Root nodule microbial communities of legume samples collected from California, USA - Siratro red BW | ecosystem: Host-associated > Plants > Roots > Nodule | place: USA: California | collected...
CAATAAAGTATAATTTGTTTTATCATGTAAGTTTAATTCTATTTATTTTGTTTTTCATGATTTAGAAATATACTTGTTATTATCACAATTGGAATAGAACTTTTCGAAGTGAAATATGATTGATTTTGATGGAGTTAGATATTGAGTAAGTTGGATCTTCTTCTATAATGATTGTCAAGTTCTTATGATGATGAGACATAAAATAAAAATCTACCTACCGAAAATTATTTGATATTCAAGTTAGTAAAAACATAAAGATGCATAGAAATACTTATAACTAGTAATTAATGAACAAAATTAAGATTGAGTGATACTTTCTCAAATATAAGATTGTGTTTATATCGTGATAGGTCGTTATTATATTATAAGTTGTGAAGCCTGATAAATGTATTATAATTGAGTAATATTATATTAAAAATATTATACCTATATTTTTAGTTGAGTATTATTTTCTTCGTATTTTTTGAATAATCACTATGTCATTTCAACTAACTTGAGGTCAGAACATTAACTCAATCTTAATTTGTTTCGATACATTCAATAATCCTATATCATTTAAGATTTCACATCAATATTAATTTAAATACACATTTTTTTTTTAATTTTCTAAAAAATTATTACTAAATTTCAAATTTTAAAACGAAGTAAAAATGTCATCTCATCTCAATATACTTGAAAGAATATTCATTCAAAATTATTATAAATATTATTTTAGTAAAAAAACCAGCTCGAGACTGTGTCTGCATGATGGATGGGTTATATATAATATGAGTGGTTGATGATAGGAGAGAAAAATTGAAAAAAAGAAAAGAGCGCTGTCCAATTTTGACCTTTATGCCCTGGGGCTCTCGTTTTGTAGAGCAGCGAGCCTCCTCCCCTTCGCATCACATCATACACAATCAAACCAACGAGACGTACGATACGATTGGATACGATACGATATGGATAGGGTGTTCTCAGTCGACGAAATCTCCGATCACTTTTGGCCATCACCTCCGATCCCCGTCTCCGCCGCCGACGAGGCATCCAAGATGAGCCGCAGCGCTTCCGAGTGGGCCTTTCAACGCTTCCTCCAGGAAGCTTCCGCAAACTCTCCCTCCTCTCCTTCCTCCGCCGCCACCGCCGCTCCAGCCGCCGCCCCCGGTGTCGTCTTTGTCGAGATCGATGATCATCCCAAACCTGTCCCTGCTCCTCCCCAGAACGCCGCCGTTTTGCCCAATGCCCCTGTTCCCGTGCCCCTTGACTCCGATGAGTACCAGGCCTTCCTCAAGAGTAAGCTCAACCTTGCATGCGCAGCTGTCGCCATGACTAGGGTAATTCTTTTCTTCCTCGTCCAATGTCTGCTCCGCTTCGCCTGTGCGAATCAAACGATTCCATTAGTTCTGATTTGGATCTGTTTTGCGCTTTAACTGTTCTTAGTCTTCGGTCAATTATTTTGCGTGCATTTTTTGTTTATTTATTTGCACTCTGGGGTCTGCTTATTTATTTAGAGCCAACGCGATCATATCATGTTTTTAATTAAATAGGGAAACAATCACACCACACTGCAGGGTTGTTCTTAAATTCGCCATTTCAATTCTGAATGCAAAAATTTGAAGACGACACATGTATTTAGGTGCAACTATTATATTACAAGTGAACCGCCGATTTGATTCATTACTGAAGTGTTACGTTCTCTCCCAAATGATCCTTTAAGTAGAACAAATTACTTAATAGCCTCTAAAATATAAAAAAAACCATCAAATTCGACTTTGGGATCAAGCTGGTGATTCAGTATTTAAGTATTACTTAGAGGGATTTGATAATGTAAACCCATTTGTCGTTTAGACGGAGCGCGTTGCCAAATTATATCTATTATTAATCTTGAATCTTGGTGTAGCTCCCTAACAAACCCCTTTAATGAAACATACTGCTCCTTATAAACCAAGTGGGAAGATACTAGCAATTGTTCATAGGATTTGCTAACATAGATCCACTTATGATTTAGGAGTACGCTAGCAAATTATAACTACGATAAACTTTGACGAACATCTGAGTGCATCTTTTTAACGTACTCTTTCTAAACGACAAGTGGTGTGTGTTTGTGAACTTTTCCCCATATGATTATTCCACTACTTTATTAATCACTCATTCATTCAATGCTGTAATTGCTTCGTTTCCAGTCTTCTAAAATAAGGGTTTCACAAACTCATGTATAACTAATAGTTTTGTTTTATATGACTTTTACTTAAGTTGTTTTATGTATTTCTAGCTTAAACTGATTATATTGAACATTATGTATTGTCTACATGAGATTTTTTTCCACTTCCTGCCCTTGTACTCATCTTGGAAGGCTTCATATTCATCTGGAAGCAGTTTTGAATTGATTTGGCTCTAAATCTTACGATTCATACAAATTATGATTTACAATTCAAATAACCAATCAGCTATTCATGATCCAAATCTTGATTGGATAGCCTTGGTTTATTACTTTAAGAACTATTCAGGAGACAAAATAATAGTTTGAGTACGAAACTGGGTTTATTAACTGTTTATGCATTTCAGAGTGATACTGATATATTACCTGTTTTTGTTCTTCCTGGGGTACAAACCAATATTAATTAGCCTTCTGAAATTCAGTTCAAAAGGATGTGTTTTCAACAAATAGCTAGAAAAGATTAGGAGGAAGCGTCCAAATCGAAGGTCTTCGATGCATTCCATGAAAAGCTTGATATTTGTATCTATTCTCATCTTTCCCCACTGAGAATTGAACCAGTATCTAATCTTTTTCTCTGCTCTCTGCAATAGGCATCTTTGGCTAAATCTCAAGCGCCAATCCCTTTTGCTGATGGTGGATCACAGCCCATCGATACTTCTCAAGTTGGATCTCAGACTACTTCTAAAGGTTTGAATTGGTAAATATTTATGCATACATGTATTAAAAGGGTTAAATGACAATACAGGGTTGGTTGCCGGAATGCTGAACATATAATAAATTAGTAACTAGTAGTAGTTGCATGAGTGAGTTAAATGCATAATCTGTATTTACCATTTTGTTTTTTATCAGAACGCTATTGCCCTCTTTCATTGACCTGTTTAATAATTTTTTGAGCAGCTTTATGGGTTGATCTTCATTTCTCTTTTTATGGATAACACCTATTGAATTATGTCAAACATATATGTCTATGTAGGATCTATTCCTTCTGGAAATGATCCATCTAAGTTACAAGATAAAGATACGAAAGTACCAGTTGGGACGCCTTCCATGCAAAAGAAACCTGTTGTTGCAGTTAGGCCATCAACAAGTGGATCATCAAGAGAACTGTCAGATGATGAGGATGCCGAGGGAGAGACATCTATGAATGACTTGGACCCTGCTGATGCAAAAAGAGTAAGGAGGTAAAAATATTCTAAATATTGCCTGATTCTATTGTACAAAATGCTGTTACTTCTTTTATACGCACTAGTTAAATGTGATATCATGTAATTGTGCTCATAGCACGGTCATTAGTATTGCATAAGTGCGATTCCATATGATTTAAGCAACTGGTGATAAAAATTAGTGAGCGAATCATTTTCATGCTTGAATCAAACCATGATTCATACCTGAATCACAGCAATTGCGATCTGGAGAAGAATAACACTATTCATGCCTAAGTTCTGTTAGGCCTCAGAAGGAGTTGTTACATTCCACCACTTTTCTAAGGCTGTTACTCCTGCCATGAGCGACGTTTTTTGCTGCTAAAATAAAAGAAAGCAGCAGCCAGAGCGGACGGGGACCTGGATGGACAAACCATGTTGTGCTACAGTTCTAACTTCTGTTTCGCACATGGCTGTGCCTGGGTAAAGAAATGACTTGGTTCCCAACCTTAGCTGACCTATGACCCTAAATAATACTGTATTGCATTTTTTTAACTTTAGCATTCAGTTGCTTGATACTGTGTTTTAACTGACTTTGGCCATCAGTTTTATCCTTTAACTATTGACTTGATATTAAAGCTTTTTTCTAATATCAAATTAAAAGAAATTAATTATATATGATAAATATTTTTGTGTCAATTACTGCTTATTATCATTTTATCATAAAATCTAGGCTTAATGACTTATTTAGTTCCACAATTTTTATTTTTTTTAAATTCTGTCCCACAATTATTGAAAGACTCAATTTGGTCCCACATTTTTCAAAAATATGCAATGGTTGCCCTTCTGTTAAACTGATGGAAACTGTGTTTAAGCAATGTGAACACGACGTTGTTGTTGTTGTTGTTGTGTCAGCTAAGAATTAAATGAGGTCTCAAAAAACTGTTTGCATTCATAGGGTTTGGTGGAGGTGCTCTTCTTCATTTGGCTTAGGGTTGCAGGGGTACTTGGTTTATGAGGCCATCTCCATTGCAGGTCATGCCTAGGGTCATAATTTTAAAATCTCGGTTTTATAAGATTTCCTCGTTGAAGTATACTTACATGATATAAAATATAAGAATAAAAAATAGTTTTCTGCCTTAAAAACATCTCTTTTTGTCAACAACCAAATAAAAATTTATTAAAATGTAGGTCTTATAAGACCCTTGTATTGGAGTAAAAGTTGCAAGGTTTTAAAAATGAGGTGGCAGATTGAGATTCATAAAAAGTAAGACAGACTTTATGTGATGACTTTTGCAATGGAGATGAGTTGAGAAGAATGTTCCCTTTTCTTTCTGTGTAATTGGTTGTTTATCTCTTTTTCTTAGTCTCTTTTTCCTCCGTTTTCTCTTTCTTAAATCTCAAAACCCTTTTTCTGCTCTTTATGTCATTCTCACATGTTAGATTCATTGTTTCCCAATTCAAAGATTATGTGTTCATTGATATTTTGTGATTTTGATTTTGGGTTTTCCTTCTTTTTCTTTAGGGTGAATTATGGGTGTAGAGAATTTTATGGGACTTGAATCTGTGTTTTAGTTCTTTGGTGGAGTGATTGATTTTGGTGTTTTGGATAGATCATGTGGTTTTCAATGATGGGTTGTTGTTGATTTTACTTGAATTGAGTTCATTTATGTGTTGTTTGGAGCACATGGCACTATCAGAATGTGATGGGAAGTATGCTGTTTTCTTCCCAATTGCTGATTGTCAACTTTAACCCACCATGTCTTAAAGGTCATCTCCTTTGTAAGAGTCATATTATGAGGTTTTAACTTTTTGTGGATCCCACTATCTTACATTAGTTTTAAGATCCCACTTTAATAATATTTTTCTCCGAACTTATTGGGAAAAAACGATGCTTTTAAGATAAAAGTTGATTTTTTATTCTAATGACCCGGAGTCTTATTTAAGATCCAGATTCTTAAATTTTATGTAATGTCAGCACTTTCTTAGAGAGAGGTATTATAAGACCTAGGTCTTAAATTTATGACCTCAAGTATAATCCCTCCAATGGAGATGTTCTAAGTTTGAAATCGCAATGGGCTTTCTTGCACAAGGAGACCATGGGCTTTTGATAATTTCCAATTTCAATATTTAAATATTAAAATAAATTATTAATTAATTCATTATTTTAACTTAGGAATATCCATCTTAACAAGATCACATTGTATTCTCCCGTCAGGCAATTACATGGTGTTAGTGGAGGGAAAAAACATTGAGTCAATTTCCGAAAAGTGGACCAAATTAAAACTTCTAAAAATTATAGGACGAAATTGAAAAAAAATAAATAAATTGTGTTAATCCATTATGATTTGTAAGGAAAAAAAAAAGCTTTTCTTTGTTATTCAATATAAACAAATCTTAACTACTTTTACTTCATTTGATGATACTTCTAAAATATCCTTATGTTATAGTTTTTCAAATAAAAAATACTTTATATAATATATTTAATAGCAGAGTATTTATTATAAATTTGAATATTATTCTAATATAACAAATATAATTGATCTCATGCATCTCATACTTGTGCAGAGTAATGGTTTTCAGCTATTGATCATGAATATGATTTTTTTAATGTCTTTGTTTGCATATGCTATCTTTTGTTATTAATCATGAATCTATTCATGATATGATTCATGTTTCGGCAAACTGTTCTTTCAAGTCATAATTTGAATTCTGATTCAACTACCTTGGTTCATAGTGATTTAGATGTTTTGTTTACTCATAGGATTTGACAGCTCCTGCCTTGTAAACAAAGTGATTGGCATGCTGGAAAATTTTCATCCAGTATTACATTAGAACTTTGAAACAGGATTGATGCTGTTTACTCCATTTTTTTCCCTATAAATTGTGTATAATCTGTATGAAAAAAAAATGCCAGAACATTTTGTCTATCAAACTTAAGATGTGAATGTGAGAACCCTTTTGAGGTTGTTGCATTGTTCTTAAAGGTATTATGTACTTTCTAGTTCATCCAGTAAGATTAAACAAATTTCATATTGGCTGCAAGTTTTACTGACCAGCATTTTTTTTTTAAAGATGGGTTCCTGTTTTACCCTTTTTAAGTGTAAGATATTGATTTGTTCTACTGGGGACAAATTCTATTTCGGTCAATGTCTAATAACATTTATATCTCAGGATGCTATCCAATAGGGAGTCTGCCCGGCGCTCTAGAAGAAGAAAGCAGGCTCATTTAACTGACCTAGAAACACAGGTTTGTGTATTTTATTTTATAGAATTGAATTGTTTCTCCGCTCCCTCTTGTGTGTTAGATTGAGTACTCCTCGCATGAAAACATTGATGCATTATGACATTTTATTCTATCATCACAGGTTTCTCAATTAAGAGGTGAAAATTCCACCTTGTTGAAGCGCCTTACTGATGTAAGTCAGAAATACAGTGAATCTGCTGTTGACAACAGAGTTTTAAAAGCTGATGTCGAAACATTAAGAGCAAAGGTAATGGTCCTACTTTATACTGACCTAAAATCTATTAGGCGCAAGCCTACCGGCTCTTTCTTACAAATTTCATAAGTTAGATTAAGAATGGTGTCCACTCATATTTTTCAGTGGGGAGAAACTATATTAAAAGTTACATTGCCAATTGCTTCACCTGTATTGACAAAGATCTGACATGTTTGTCATTGCGTGCCATGTTATTTTCATTTTTAGGTGAAGATGGCTGAAGAGACCGTCAAAAGAATTACTGGGTTGAACCCAATGGTTCATGCCATGTCTGACATGTCATCACTGGGCATGCCATTATTTGATGGAAGAAGCCCTTCAGACACTTCAGCTGATGCAGCTGTTCCTGTGCAAGATGATCATCATCACTTCTATCAGCCCACATCTAATAATCCTATTCCCAGTCATGATCCCATAGTGAACGATGGGTTGGGGGGCATATCTTCAATTGAAAATGTGCAGCAGAACTCTACAGCAGTGGTAGGTGGGAACAAGATGGGTCAAACTGCTTCCATGCAGCGGGTTGCTAGCTTGGAACATCTTCAGAAGCGGATTCGTGGTGGGGTGGATTCCTGTGGACCTCCCTCTAATGGGAAGCAGTAAGGAGCCAAATCCATATTATTATAAAACAGTTATTTCTGGTAGTTACTTATAACCAAAGCCATATTCATCTGTAATACACTGTTCATCAATTTGATGGATCACATTAGTCTGGATTCAATTAGAGCACCCCGCAACTTGTTCTTTTCCAGAAAAAAAAGGAAAAAAGATGAAATAAATTTTACAGCCGCTAAGTTTTAACAATTCTTAATGCTTACGATATACCCCAAGTAAATTCCATTAGGATTGGATTTTGTGTTAACAGAAAACCGTGGAGTCTAAATAAATTGTGTAACAATCAAGGGGTTCTGTGCAAGGTAAATCTTTTCATATTTGAAAATTATAATTCCCGGCAATCATATTTTTATCATATACATAATTTGTGATTAGATAAATGCATAAAAAGTCTTTATTCTATTCGTGTATTCTAATTAAATTCTTAAAATGAGCAGCTTAATAATTAAATACGTTTTTTTATACTATCCTATCGTATAATTACATATTGCAATATATAATAATTTTATTGACTATCTTTTATGATAATTTCTCAAAAAGTCATACTTATAATGGTTATTTATTATTTGATTGCATAAAAAATGTCAAGACATGAAAATTAAGCTATGCAATAAAATACTTATATATTAATAGTTATTAAAATAAATAAATTTTTCAGACATATTGTTACTTAAACTGTTAAGCATTTTCCCTTTGCCTAAACTCACTGGTTTATTTGCATTATCATGCTCGGCAGTGACCAAAATTCTTTGGAAATTAGCATTGAAACAATGTTACCATCTATGAACAGTTACATATAATCTGTTTGTTTTTTTAAATGTTATACTCGTTAATTCACTTTAAAAAAAATAAATTTAATCTTATAAGCTTGTTTGAAGTAAAATTTACGTCTAGTATAAAAACTGCAAAACAATATTAAATAGTTTATCAGGAATGTTAGACTATACTTTAAAAATATGGTAAACGAGTTAGATTCGGTTGTTATAGTATCTAATATATTTACTTTTACTTCAATGTTGACGATAAATTATAAAAAAAAAAAAATGAAAGTTCTTAAACAAATTTTTATGCGTATATATGATTTACTTTATATACCCCATAATTTATTTTAACTTTCATTCACATTAGAATGAATATTTTGAAATATGTTTTTTTATTATAAAATAAATGTGAGGTAATAAAAATATTTGGAGTATAGTTGTACCTACCCGAGCCAAAACATTTTAAAGTTACTTAAAGGCAATATTAATTTCCCTAGATTATATTAATTTCCTAACTTTTGGAGCCACAAAGCCATTTATTAATATTTTATAAGAAAAAAATTATAATATTTCATTTTTAATAAATAAAATTGCTAATATATTTAATCTAGCTCGTAGTATTATTAATTTTAGATAGATTTTACATAATTTTATTTTTTAAAAAAACTTCTTTTAATCATAACAGCTACAACTATTATTACATTTTTTTAAAATTATATTATGTTACATATATGATAATTAATAAGATACTACCTTCACAATTCTTAAACTTGTATAATTAAATTAATATATAGTTTTAATTGTTTTTCTATTAGCAACTTAATAATAATAAATATTTAACAAAGATAGTCAGTATAATAATAAACACAAATTTCACTACTCGCAAATTCGACTATGGTGCAATTTTACTTGAAAATTATTAATTTAAGTATTTTTTTTATAAATTAAGTAAATGGATAAGTTATATTTTGAAAAACGACTTCACAAAAAAAAACCTGTATTTCAAGTATGACTTTGCTTTTGAAAATATATTATCGTGTTGAAGTAATGCATTATAATAAGATTTTAATAATTTTGTAAATTATTTAGAAGTTGTGCTAAAAATATACGTATTTAGTTTTTTTTTTTAAATAACTAAGATGAAGTTGTGTTTGTAAGTATAATTTTAGTGTTTTTTTTAATTTATAACAAAATTATGCTCATAAACATTTTTTTTTTAATTTTTGATGATATAATTTGAATGAAAAATAAATAATTTGGGTTGAGTATTATTAAAGTAATTTTGAAAAAAATAAAAGTGTACGATGAAATTAAATAAATATTAGTAATTTTAGAGTAAAAACTATTATTGATAGACATAAGAAACATGTTAAAGGAAGTAAAACAAGAAAAACAATAATGATAGGTTGTCAATATTTTTTTTTGGTAGTTTAGATTTGATTCTTGTTGAGTATGTTTTCGTTTCTTAATTTAAGAGTACACTAAAGAGTACGTGCATGAATTCTCATTTTTCATGTTATGTTATTACCATCACAAATATTTTTTTTTTTTCTTTTACTTACATTGTTGTATATGTATGTAGATTAGACTGTCAACAACATATGAATGATGTTGAATTGTATATTAATGATTAATGATGATATTACCAAAGATTATGCAATAATTAATATATTTAAGTGAGATAGAGAAACATAAACAATAATGTAAGATAACTCAATTTATTTTGATTAGTCTCTTGTTTAGAAAAAAAAAAAAGTCAACTATGTTGACTTGAAGAAGATTTCTGAGCATCTTTGTTTAACCCCATACATAATTGTGGCCTCAATATCAAACCATATATGAAAAAAAATGGACCTAGTTGAAATTATAAAATAAACCAATATGCATCTTAGACCACAAGAACCCCTTACTATGTGAACGAGGAAACCAAATTTGTGGCAATCTCAAAATTAAAAAAAAATAAAAATGCTAGAGCATAATGGATGAAAGAAATCACAAATTCTAATTATGATACTATGCTACTTTGGGTACACATAATGAAATTCAAAATAAAAGAACTTAGATGGATAATAAACATAATTGTAAAAATAATCATAATGTAAGTTTTGGCCAACCTAGCGTGAGTTATGTATCGTAGACCGAACTAAGCTATTAAGCTTAAATGGTCTACTTGACATGCATGATTAGATTCACATTGTTAATATTAGTAAAAATATTTTACGTATAAGATACTTAAGGATTAAAAGACTAGATTAACTACCATATTATTTTTAAATTTAAATTTTATTAAATATTTTTATTATAGGATATGAGATAAAATAGTCGACATTTTAATAAAAATTGTCTCTTCTGATATTTGAGTTTTGACTAATTATTTTATTAATTAGATCAAATTTGAATGAAAAAGTGTACTTAAACCTGTAATAGAGGTAAGAAATATCAATGTATGACAACAAAAATCTTGTTGAGTGCATGATTTTTTCCCCCTAGAATCTCGTATGTGCTTTCTTGAAAACCAC
>Ga0099825_1009809_pt1 | contig 10731 bp, 6 predicted proteins | sample SiratroredBW_FD_76838 | JGI IMG/M metagenome (GOLD analysis project Ga0099825, IMG submission 76838) | Root nodule microbial communities of legume samples collected from California, USA - Siratro red BW | ecosystem: Host-associated > Plants > Roots > Nodule | place: USA: California | collected...
GAGTGACCATCTTTCCATGTCCATTCATCATTCTTTGTATAGTAAGATTACCATTTTCTAAATCCTTTATACAATCATTTACTTGATTTTTCTTCCAGTTGAACCACTATCCACGCCACTCTAACTTCCATTTCCAGACACTATTATCCCACTTTCCCATCTCCCCTATTGTGTTATCCTTAACTATAGAATTAGCATAAATCCTGAAATATTTTCTTTTATTAATATACACTCTATGATCTAACTATCTTCCCAAAAGAAATATATATTATTGACAATGTTTATGAATATTTAGATCATTACCTATAATTTGTTGATATAAAAAAATGCTTCATTACATGATAACTACAATGTACTACACACCAACTCATTCATCACTCATTAGCTTCTTTTTTCTGGATTAGACACATGCTTTGGTCCTATGGCTATTGTCTATTGTATTTGTCTGTTGTATTAGTAGTTATAAGTGATTATCGTTTTGTATTTGTATTTGTCTGTTGTTTGCTAAACGGGTAGATATGGTCTCACCTTTTATATATTATAACTTTGCCTTTGTATAAACACTACATAAAGATAACCAATATGTTTTCATTTTGTTTCTCCTTCTAGTTCTTTCATGCTCTGTTTTCTTTGCCATAAGCATATTTTCATCCTTTCTTCTCAGCAATTGATGTGTTTATTTGCTATTATGGTATCATAACCATTTAGAACCTATCCTAATAAGATTGATAGATCTATCAAGCCATCTGTATCGCTATTGAACTACCCTTAAATATATAGTCCCAATAATTTTGGCATAGGAAAAAAGTGTGTTTGAGATCTCACATTAACTAGAAATAAAAACTTTTAATAATACATAAATAGATGTAAACCTTACATTAAAAAGTCGATTTTGTAAAAATGAATTAGATTTAAATCCCTTTCTTAATACTATTATTAATATCTAAGTCATAACTTATTGTAAAAGGGTATTCCTACTTTAATCCGGCAACCACATAAATTGAAGGAGTGAAGTAAAAGTTTGTTACATATACACTGATAAGAAAATTCCTAGTTTAAAAGTACTTTAAAAGAAGATTCCAATAGTCAATTATCAACACTTATAACATATAACATGTGCATTTTTATGCTTTGTTCTTGACAAAACTTTTATTAATTTTTTTCTTGAAAATATTCAGATAATTTACTTATAGGTTTAGGATCATGGATATATTAGATGGCATAGTTTTCTTGAATTCTCATAATCAAATCTCTATATCATTTCTTCAATTTACACAAGATTAAGCAAAACCCTAATAGACATATGCTTGTAAGGAAAACTCATTCTAATCAACACCGTGCAGTTGGAGCCCTTTGCTACCAAATAATCCTTAAACCAGACAGATTTGCGATGCGTCTTACCCTTCTATCTTTCCAGCCATTTTTATCATCTCCAAACTCTATTATCATCGGTTTACTACCTGTTTATTTACTAACTTTTATTTGCTTCTAACCCATACGCAACCTAAATTTCCGCTTCAAAGGATTCTCCTTTGCTCTCAAACCCCAAAATTTTAAATTTAGTAACTTCATGACATTTAAGTAGAATTTGTGAAATAACATTAAAGAAGAAAGGATCATGATAACTACTTATAACACATCAAAATTAATGTGGATCTTAAACTCACTTGAATCCCTAACTGTATGTTGGATTTGCTTATCAATAAAAGGGTGGATGAGATGAATGTGCTTCATGAAATACCAAGCGTCAGGTCAGAAAATGATGCCAATCAACAGGGACATTTCTACTCAATTATGGAAACAAATTAGGCTTAGGGCTTAAAAGTCACGAGCAATATATATCACTTTCATTTTTGTATAATTATATAGTGGGTTGAGATTACAATATAAGGTCGTGGTGTTCTGTAAGTTTTTTTTTTTTTTTTTATCCCTTTTAATGGATTAAGTGTGTAATTTAGATTTCATTATGTATGAAATTGGTTTCCTTTATTGTTGAAGGTGGTCCTTCTTCAGACACTGCTTCGAGTAACGTTGGACAAGCTGAAGTTGCTGCACCAGATGAGAAAAAGACAAAAGAAAAACCCAAGCCGAAACGCAAATACGTGAGTGCTTTTGAGCATTACAATATATTTTCATTACTTTGATATTTTATATTTTCATTTTCAAATTTGGTTTATTGTATTACTTGCATGCAAGGAACCTTATATTTTGTGTACCCTATTTTCCAGAATAAGAAAAAAGTCAATGAAAATCCCAAGCTGAAGAACAAGAAGAAATTGAATGAAAATACCAAGCTTAAGCAAGGAGAGGCCACTCCAACGAACAAACCTGGACAGTTCATAGGTCTCTATGTCTGCAAGGAATTTGATGGGGAGAAAACTCTAGGAACTGTTGTTTCCTATGAAGCTGAAAAAAAGTTGTATCAGGTATGAGTTTTCTAATTCGCGCAACTGAAAAATTCTATTCCCAGATGCACAAATTAATGTGTAAATTTATTTTATATTTGTTAATTTATCTGCATGTGCTAAATATTTGCTCCTTTGTCAAGATAGTCAATTTTTTTTAAAAAATGATTACAAGAATTACATTTTTACAATTAATTAAACTGTTCACTGACAATTATTTGGGTGTAGATTGGGTATGACAATATGAAGATAGAATATATAAAGCATGATGAGGTTTCGAAAATTAAGGCAACAGGGAAAGACATATTTGAGGTTCGACGACTGCAAAAACTAGGGTATGACAATTGATAATATACTTATCAAGTTCTTGATTTAACATGTTTTATATCTTCCTATCTTTCTTTTAGAGTACTGAAAATAGTTCTGACCTATTTTCCTTCTTCATTCATAGTCTGCCTTCAAAGATTCCAATAATGAGCGCTGAAGATTATTAGACTCCAACAAAGAGAAGAAGTGCTTCTAAGTAAGAAGGTGGTCCTATTTTGCCTCAAATACTAGCAACAAATATTGTTGATGACACTAAATAAAGGACCAGGATTTGCTTTTTGGTTATGATAAGTAAACTTATAACTTTTACTATTATTATATTTGGACACTCCAACATATAAACCCTAATATTTATCATATTTCCTTTTCACCATTTTATTGTTTGCTGGTATTTGGATTTCTATATATCGTTTTCCTAGCTTTAAGCTCAAAATTAATTGGTTAATTAACATAATTTAAAGTTTCAGCCATGATATTTAGTTCAATTATAGTTTTTACGTCACATGTACTTAGGTTTTGAACTGAGTTAGTACGCATGTAACTAGTGAAAAGTAGTTTAACTATACCTTCTTCTATTGTAATTTGATGATGTTATTATAAATTATATAACCAAATAACAGGAAACTATCTTCCATGTATCATTAGTAATTGTTTGGATAATCGAATTATGAATTTATTACTGTTGGAGAGATTTCAGATTAGGATAACTAATTAATTTACAGAATATACGTGATTTCATTATTGGTTTGTTTGTAAAATTGAGTTAATCTTAAATTAGTCACTTCCTAAACATTATGATAACCTGGTCTCCTGTTAAAATAGTCCATTATTTTTGTGCTTAAATAAAAAAAATTATATACTCTTTAATTAGTTATTTAACTAACTAATTAAATAATCATAAATAACAATTATATATTTTTAAATAAGTAGCACAGCTTCTTAATCAAATATATCAAAAACTTATGTATGTGTATGACAAATCATTTCATTTAAATTATTGATGAAAAATTTGATAAAATTATTTCACTTGTGTTTTATAAGATATAACTTTTAGCTTATTTCAATAAACTAGTCATATTATTTTAAAATAATCTACCATTTGAAATTTATATTTTACAATCTAATTAATTCCTTAAAATTACACCAGAAAACCTTTATTTCCAGATGTTTTTGAGTCATTTTATGTAAGCTAAAAAAATTCCAGTCTTAACCGTTGAAAAGAAAAAGATGTATCCTAGGACCTTCACCACATTCGCAGGTAAAAAACAGACCGTCCCTTACTCATTAGCAGGAATATCAATGTCATCGGAAATATGACTCCAAAAGCTTATAGTGCTCCAATCTAGTAGCAAATATTTAACATCAAACACATAGTCTATAATAAATTGATAAAGACTAAATCAATTAATCAATAAATCTAATAATTAAGAAAAACAATTAAATTTTTAATAAAAGTTAAAAAATAAATACTTTTTCAAAAATATATCTTTCAAGAAGACCATCGATATAACAAATGGTTATAAATAATGTAATAAACAAAATTTATTAATTAAAAACATCAAAATTCATTTCATTTTCCAAAATCAAAGTGCAAGAATTATAAAAGAAAATAAATTAGAATTTATGTTATACAGTAGAATGATCGTTCATCTTTTTTTTTGACTTTTTGAGTCTTTATCTGTAATTTCTTTTTCTTTATAAAATTAACTTATGTTTAATTTTCATATATTATTTTTTTGAAATTATTAAATGTTTTGTTATAGGTAGAAGATTAATTTTGTAAATATCTTATTTTGAGTAAAGTTATATATTTTTGTTCTCTCATTTTCTTTCAAATTTTTTGTTTCCAAATTTTGTTTCTCACAGTGAGCAATTCAGCTCATAATAATTTAATCTATTGCTACAAAAGATATTTCAAAATAATTAAAGGAGATTTGCAGTAAATCAAAGAAGAATTGGATAAGCTTAGCTTCGTAGAAGATTTGAAGAATATTTTTACAAAATATTTGATTAGATTTAGAATCCATAAAATCTTTTCAAATAATTAGGAATAAAATAAAGTCAGAAAATATGCTTAAAATCCAAATTTAACTAAGGTCTAATTATTTTTGATTGTGTAAATTTTATTTAAAATAATAAATATATTCTATACCATAATCTAAGAAAGTCAAGATTAAAATGAATAAAAATATACTAATCACTACACTTTTAAGATTATTGTTTTATTGTTAGACTTTTTAAGTATTGATTTAATATTACACTTGGTTATGATTTTTTAAATTATTTAGTTATTATTTTTTAATACAAGAATTTTTGAAAATGACAACTACATTAAAATATAATAATGAAAAATGATTTTTTTACACAAATAATACTTAATATAATATTTTAGATGATATAATCATTAAAATAAATTGAAACGCAAGGATTATAATTAATTAATTATTAAAAAATTTGGGAAAATCTAGAAATTACTTTTGATGTGTTGATATAAAAAGTGAAGATATGTTACAAGTCTCACATGAAAAATTTTAAATATGTACTCATATATTTTTTTTAAATAAATCGAATAAAGTGTTCAAATAGATTTGAGAGACTTCGTATACAATCTTGATAATATCATTCATTTCCTATTTATTTTATAAATGTCTTATTATAGTATATTTGATGTATTAACACCAACATCTTTTTATTATTATGTCATCTGGACAACCTTGCATCATTATCATTATCATTACAAGAATACATGTATATATACCAAAATTAAGATGCGTTGCAAGTCCCACGGAAAAATTTAGAAAAGCTTCTCTCTCCCAAAATTAAAAACCCTAGATTTATCTTTAATTTGAATAACTATGCCTGCATCGAAAAGATATTGTTTTATCTTTAATTTGGCTGGACATTGATTTAGTCGTTTAAGAGTATTGTTTACATTAAAAATTGCAATTAACTTGTGTATTCAGTAGGACATCTTCCTCCAACGTTAATTTATTTTCTTTAAGCACATAATTTAGCATCCACAACTAATTAAGTTCAACCTAAGTATAAGCGACTTAAAAAGTATATACATCATGTGATATTTTTATTAAAATGTTTTAAATTTGAATTACTTTGATTTAAATTTTCTTCATGTTTCATATTATCTTTTTGGAGATCTATTCAAATACTTAATTTAGATAAAGAATTTAATTTCTACTATATATATATATATGTGTACAAAATAAAATGTATATTTTAAAATTGAAAATTTTAATATTAAATATTATGAAAATAAGCATGAGCTAATTTTAAATATTTTATAATAAAAAAAATAATAGATAAGTATATTTGTACTTAACTTTTGTAGGGTAGTTATTTTTATCAGCACCTAAAATATATATTACCTACTAGAATGCCTCAACGAAGCTACAAATCCTATATTCATACTATATTTTGGGCTCAGTGCTAGCGTTCTCAACTCAGTAGCAAACAATACAATCTTTACTACACACATCAGGCGGCTCAAGTTTTGCAATTGGCTTATTATATTGGTTAAATATAGACTAATTTAGAGAAAAAAGGTAATTAGTTATTATATTGATTAATATAAACTAAAAAATTGTTAATATTTAAAATAATTTCTATTATTAATAAAAATTTATAATATAATAAGATATTATATTTTCGGTAACTAGTGATTATAAAGAAAATATTTGGTATTCTCTCTTCTCACTCTCACAGTACACCGTTTAACATTTGGTATTCTCTCTTTCTCTCATTTTAATGTGTTTCCTTGTTTCTATTTGATTAGGGTTTTATACTGCGTTTTTCGTTTACAGGATTTGATATCGAGCTCTTTGCGCGAATCCATTGCCTCTCTAATTCACAGGTTTGTCTTCCATTGGCGTGCTTCTTTTATTGATTAGCAGTTTTCTTTGTAATTTCGAGTTTTCGGTCGTTATGGCGTTTGAGCAAACGTCTATTCCTGACGGTGATGTTGTGCGGCCACTGAATTCAGTAGCCCGGAGTGTGGCGGAGGAGTCTCTCGTTTTGCCATTGTCTAGAGCGATTCCCGGCGCGAGGCCAATCTTGTACCCTGCGTCTGTATCTGATGCTGGCTTGGTTCGAATGGGGTATGGGAATGTGACTTTGGGAGGATGCGGTGGGGCTGCCACGTGGTGTCTTCGCCCCACTATGCCTATTCATAACCATAGTCCTTCCGTGAACCCTGCTATTAGGTTTGTTCATATTCCTAGTTTTCCCAATAGGGTTGGTGTTGTTGGTGGCAATGCTGTTGATGTTTCGGGTAGTTTTGTGGCTGCTACTATGGGTATCCTCTGAATTTGGGGGTAAATGGGTTGCCTCGGGTAATGGCCTGGATAGTATTAATAGTAGTGATGTTAATAATAACGATAATGTTGTTCCGGGGAACGGCAGAGTCACTAGCAATTCTGGTGATCATGTTTGTGGTTCTGGGCTTGGTTCCATTTCCAATACCCCCTCAAGCCAGCGGACGGATCAGGCGAGTGAGGAGGGTGGGTATGATTCGGTTTTAGGGTGGAAATGATGTTGATGTGCACTTATGGTGGGAAGATTTTGCCTAGGCCTTGAGAAGATCTTGGATGAGGGTGAATCTTAGAGACATGAGTCTTAGAGACATGGTTGTTATACACAGATTATGTTTTGATTTATTCATAAAATTGATTTAATAAGTTGAGCTCCGGACTTCTCAACTTACAACACACCTTTTTTGAGGCAAGCTTCCTAAATTAGCAAAATTGATTTAGTAATGTGTGCTATCTTACTGATAAAGAGCTTCTCGATATACCATTCTGTCTTTCGAGGCACACTGATGAAATGCCTAAAACAGTGATATGGGTTTCATTGTGGGTGGATTAGAAGAAAAATTGAATACACACTTCGTAATGTAAAGACGACTTTTAATAGAACCTCCAATATTGCTTTTCTGAAAAATTAGGCCGTATTCAATTCTTGTTCTGCATTTTTTTTCGTAATATAAATCCAAATTATGGACCGACTGCTTGGAACAATTCTCTCATTATTCTCATTATATATAGCACACAAAAGGCTGCCCTGCTCCGTTATGGTGTGCCATTGTCTTTTACATCTATTATTCAATTGGTAGAAGATACAAATGCTGGAGAAGACTGTTTCAACAGTTTGATAGGTATATTTGCAATAATGAAATGTAGAATAGAGTAACTTTTAAATTTTATAAATTAGAGTGCAATGTATTTATGTATCTGTCATGTTGATTCCTTAGTTAGTAGAACGTTATTACAATGTAATGTATTTTATGAGACTTTGTAATTCTCTTTTTTCTATTCTTTTCCTTAATTCCAGGGGTTTGCATGCTTTCCTGTAATACGATAGATTGTAAAGGGTTGCTTCTTCTGTTTTGATTCAAAGGTATGGTTGTTTCTCTTACAAAGTCACATTTATCGATAGTTACTGCCATATATATGTATGCGTTCTAAAAATTAATTTGAGAAAAATTAAAAAAAGTTAAACCAACTCTGGAACGAATGATTCATGTATTAGTGAGATTATACCCCATTACCAGCAAGAGAATATATGCTATAAGAGTAGTGATAGAATAAACCAGAAACCTTTCGTTTCCTGAGCAGGTCTAATTCAGTCCAGAGATACCCAATTAAGGCAGTACGACAGGATGATTTCTTTCAATTTTTATTTTCACTTTTATTACTTTTATTTTATTTGATGGTATTTGTTTTGTGATTATTATGCGTTGCTTTGGAAAAATTTGCACATTATTCATCTTAAAGTTGCTATAATTTCATGGCCGTGGGATTTTGAGGTATATAATTTATTGAGTTATTTTCTATGAAGCACATACACATGCGACACGGACACGTAGATGTTATTAAACTGAAAATTATAGGTCACAAAGACATGATTACATATATACATATATAACTATGAACTTATTAAAATGTACTAATATAGTTTATAATTTGAAACAATCAAAAGAGAAGCGTTTATAAAAGAAAAAGTCTAAAAAAGATACAATTTTTACATTTTATACTCATTGAAAAATATAATTTTCAAAAATTCCATTATCATGATGAAAAGTTATCTCTTACAATATTTCATAATTTAGCATTCTCTTCTTTGTATTTTGAGTGGTTTCTTGAAAAAATACGAACATTATTATGGACAATTACTAGATCTTTCACCCTTTTAAGTGTCATCTTATTTATTTCAAAAAATGTATAAAAAAGTAAATACTCCAATTCCTATCATAACAAGAAGAACATGGTTGTTCAAGTATGAACTCCATGAGCAATCCACCATGTTTTTGCATCCATTTTACTTCTATACCTTAAAGAGTTAACATCGACAAAATCTTCTCTTCCATTTGAAAAGTTTGAATGGGAATTTTATATTTACTTGTCTGCATCATCAAAGTATCTCTTAGGACATTTCTTTCTTTCATGAGTAAGTTCCACATCTTGATGTGGGACAAACTTTTATGAATCTTTACTTAACTATTCATGACTATAAAATATCTGCAACATTAAAAATATATAAACATAAATTAACATAATATTACAAAAAAGATGTTCACAAGAAAATATAATAATAAAATAATTGAACTATATAATGTATTACCTTAATTTAAAGAATTGGCAAGTGGGAGAAGTGTTATTTTTAGTCCAACTTTGAATTAATATTGAATTTATTATCTCAAATTGATGAATGTTCAACTTTTGTCTTTTATGTTGATATATGAAATTTTTCACATTTTCATTATTGAATCTCCTATTTCATAAGAAGAGCCATTTCCGTATCTATTTTTCCGAGGACATATCTATTTTTTCGAGGACATTATAAGTAGGCACAATATAAGAGAGTGTGTAATGAACTTTCGTCTACTAATTATCATTCAACAAAGTTTCTTTCTTAAATTGTACACTATCCTAAGACAACCATTCATTACTAATGATAATCTCTTGGAGTCCTTTTTCCAAACTTTTAAACTATGGTAAGCAAATCTTGTTGGAACAACAGAAAGCAACTTCAATGAATTGAAAGAAACGAACATTGATAATCTCATAGAATGTCTCATAATAAAGTTAAAGTTTTTAATAAAGATAGTATCATCATCAATTTGTGAGATCTAAGAACATCTTATAAGTATTACTATTTCTTTCAGTATTTCTTGCTATACAAATATTTTTTCAATACAAGATTGAAGGTGTGCATTCCACAAGGATTGCAATAAACGGAAGGAAATTATAATTCTATGAACGTACTCGCTACCTCCTTACATACTATTACAATTTGTATCACATTTTTTTTGGCCCAACCTTTGTAATTTTATCTCCTATGTATTTAACAATAAAATCTATCTTTTATCTCATGAGATCTATTTATTGACTTCAAAAACATTGGTCCATTTTTAGTTATAGTCATAAAATTTATAAGTCTTCTTCTACGAGGATCACTCCACTCATCACTAATAATTGTCACCCCTTTCTGCTTTCACGAGTTTCTTTTAGGTTACAAAAGGTTTTCTACGTGATTTATTTCTTTTGAAAGTAAAGGACCTCTCAATTTATTATATGTTGGCGGTACATATCTACTAAGCTTAGAAGTATTAGCTGTATAAGAAAATGCACTCTTATAATAAGGACTTCTTGTTAAATGAAATGGTAGTCTTAAAGAATAAAAAGTCTTCACAATTTCACAATCAAGAGTATCTCTGCTTGAATATTGAAAGAAGTTTGTAAAGAACCTTTGAGGTTAATTTGTCTGATTTCCTTCATGAGATACATGTGGTAGAGAGATTTTATTTATTTATTTTTAATTTTCTATTTTTAATGTTGCTTCATTGTCTAATTTTTTAAACTCAACAAGTGTTGACAAAGAGATTTTTCTTAACTTTGAAACATATCTTCAGGTTTTGTTTCATCTTTTTCGGTAACTTAATTAGATATATTTATCTTAATTTTTTATAAAAAATAAATTAAGTGTA
>Ga0099825_1009811_pt1 | contig 10729 bp, 14 predicted proteins | sample SiratroredBW_FD_76838 | JGI IMG/M metagenome (GOLD analysis project Ga0099825, IMG submission 76838) | Root nodule microbial communities of legume samples collected from California, USA - Siratro red BW | ecosystem: Host-associated > Plants > Roots > Nodule | place: USA: California | collected...
TAAAACATTTAATGCAGTCGGTGATACATTAATGTTATCAGCATATATTTGACATTTCTGACACTTTCTCACATGTTTACAACAATCATTTTCCATTGTCATCCAAAAATATCCAGCCCTTAGAATCTTTCTAGCCATAGAATGCCCATTCATGTGAGTTCCAAAGGTTCCCTCATGCACTTCTTGCAATATTAGCTCAGCCTCTTTAGCATCCACACAACGGAGGAGCATCATATCGTGATTTCGTTTATACAACACATCTCCATCCAAAATGAAACTCGAGGCTAACCTTCTCAACATTCTTTTATCATTCTCTGAGGCTGAATCAGGGTATTCACAATTCTGAAGGTATCGTTTTACATCAAAGTACCAGGGCTTGCCATCTACTTCTTCTTCAATGAAATTGCAGTGTACTGGATTCTCATGACTTTGCATTTTAATCATTGACAACTCCTCTTCTTGACCTATCATAAACATAGAGGATAGAGTAGCCAGAGCGTCAGTTAGCTAGTTATCTTCTCTCGAGACATGATGAAACTCTATTTCATCAAAATATTCAATCAACCCTTTGATGTATGCCTTGTAAGGAATTAGTTTCTGATCTCGGGTTTCTCATTCTCCTTTAACCTGATGGATAACCAGTGCTGAGTCACCATATACATTCAAACACCTTGCTTTATATTCTATGGCTGTTCTGATCCCCATGACACAAGCTTCATATTCTGCTATGTTATTGGTGCAATCAAAATATAACCTAGCAGTCATTGGTATATATTGTTTTTCCAGAGAGATAAGCTTGCCCCTATACCATGTCCCAAAGTATTAGAGGATCCATCAAAGAATAAAATCCATTTTCTTTCATCACTATCGTCTTCAGATACAAACAAAGTCATAATATCTTCATCTGGGAACTCAGGTTGCATAGGTTGGTAATCATCTATGGGTTGTAGCTAAGTATTCAGCCAAAGCACTGCCTTTAATAGCTTTTTGAGTGACGTAAACGATATCAAATTCTGATAACAATATCTGCCAACGAGCTATTCTTCCAGTTAGAGCAGGCTTCTCAAAAATGTACTTGATCAGGTCCATTTTAGATACTAACCATGTTGTGTGACTAAGCATATACTGTCTCAAACGATGTGTTGTCCAAGCCAAGGCACAACAGGTTTTTTCCAATGAAGAATATCTCTGCTCATAATCAGTAAACTTTTTGCTCAAGTAATATATGGCATGTTCTTTCTTTCCTGTTTCGTCATGCTGGCCCAATACACAACCCATTGATCCGTCTAGTATCGTCAGATAGAGAATGAGAGGCCTTCCAGGGACTAGCGGATGCAGTATTGGAGGCTCTTTGAAATATTCTTTGATTTTATCAAAAGCATTCTGGCAGTCTTCATTCCATTCTACCACTTGATTCTTTCGTATCAGTTTGAAAATCGACTCACAAGTGGCGGTTAGCTGGGAAATAAATCTGGCTATGTAATTTAATCTTCCCAGAAAACCTCAAATTTGTTTTTCAGTGTAGGGATGTGGCATCTCGAGAGTAGCACGTACTTTGTCTGGATCCACTTCTATTCCTCTTTCACTGACGATGAATCCTAGGAGTTTCCCTAACTTCACCCCAAAGGTACATTTAGACGAATTCAACCTGAGTTTATACTTTCTCAACCTTTCAAACAGCTTTTTCAGATTAACAAGGTGCTCTTCTTTAGATTCAAATTTAGCTATCATATCATTGACGTAGACTTCAATCTCTTTGTGCATCATATCATAAAAAAGAGTCACCATTGCCCTTTGATAGGTTGCACCAGCATTTTTCAACCCAAAAGACATAACTTTGTAACAAAACGTGCCCCACAGAGTGATGAAAGTAGTTTTCTCCACATCTTCAGGCGCCATTTTAATCTGATTATATCCGGAAAACCCATCCATGAATGATTATAATGACGATGTAGCAGTGTTGTCCACTAATGTGTCGATATGTGGTAATGGAAAATCATCTTTAGGGCTAGCCCTGTTTAGATCTCTGTAATCTACACACATTCGGACATTCCCATCTTTCTTCGGAACAAGAACAACGTTAGCTACCCATTGAGGGAATTGCGCCACCGCTAAGAATCCAGCATTAAACTACTTTTCAACTTCTTCTTTTATTTTTAACGACACCTCCAACATCATTCTTCTCAACCTTTGCTTAATCAGATGACACTCCGGTTTAAGTGGTAATCGATGTTGTACAATTTCGGAGTCTAGACCAGACATATCTTTATATGACCAAGCAAAAATATCTTTGAATTCTTTCAAAAGGTTATATAGTTGCTGCCTCATTTCAGAAGACAAATCACCTCCAACTTTAACCATTTTTTCTTCCCCTTCATCTCCCAGATTTATCATTTCAACCTCGTCTTGGTGGGGTTTTATTTCTCTGGCTTCCTGTTCTACTAATCTCAATAATTCCGAGGAGGGTTCACAGTTTTCCTCATGTTCATCATTTTCTATATTATCATCAGGGTCCGTGAAATTTGGATATGAAATATTGGAATGATTATTTTCAAAACAAGCATCATCATATTTGCATTATTCAATTTTACGAAAATAAATAGACAAAACTAAAAATGATCGAAAACACAACATTTCATTAAAACTTAACCATTGTTATCACAAAGAGAAAGCATTACACAATAAAAAACATTGTTTAAAATCAAACCAAAGTTTGTCTCCCTAAAATATTACATTTCATCACGTGTAGACACCACAATTATGTCTACGGATTCCCAATTGCCAACTTGTTCATCAGGAATACAAGGGTGCACAAAATTTGAGCCTTCGCATTCATGCCCCTGCCCGATTGCCAACACTTGATCAAGATTAATCCATCCGGCACTGTAAAAACTTTGATCCAGGCCGCACAGGGAAATTTCATTTGTCTTCGGTTCCCGTCCCTCTATCCTGGCTCGACTTCTTTCTTTCTTCAATCATTCTTCTCCGATCAACATAAGTAGGTTTGTATGCCAGACTGTACCTCTATTTGTTCTCCACCAGCTTTAGTGGCATTACAGACCTATTATCATTTTTACCCAAACCGCTGCCATGTCTATAACCTTTTTTCATCATAGTTCTGGCCATCATCAGTGATGTGTCAGACAAGCATGGATTCACCTTAAAGGGTTCAATATAAGTTGTGCTAACAATCTCCAGAGCCTGAAAAGAGGTTTCAAGAGCTTCTTTTGCAGCTTCAATATAAGGAGTAGGTGTGGGTCCACATACCAGCAAGTCCTCCTCCTTGGAAACTATAATTAACTTGTCATCAATTATAAATTTTAGCTTCTGATGCAAAGTAGAAGGCACTACTCCGGCTGTATGTATCCAAGGCCTTCCCAGCAAGCAACTATATGCTGGTGATATGTCCATTACTTGGAACATAACTTGGAAAGTGCATGGTCCGACTTAGACTGGTAGTTCTACCTCTCCTATAACTTCTCTTTTGCTTCCATCAAAAGCTCTCACCACAATGGTACTGGGACGTAAATGAATCCCATCACTTGGCAACTTGTTCAAGGTGGTTTTCGGTATCACGTTCAAAGATGAACCATTATCAATCAACACGCGTGATGTAAAATGATCCATACATTTGACCGAAATGTATAGAGCTTTGTTATGCCCCCTGCCCTCTAAAGGGATTTCATCTTCAGTAAAAGTCAGGTAATTGTTAGCAGTAATGTGACTAATAATTCCTTCAAATTTATCTAGAGAGATGTCTTGTTCCACATGGGCTCCGCTCAGAATCTTCATCAACAACTTCCGATGGGAATTTGAATGCATTAACAAACAAAGACACTTTCGCAGGCATGCAGTTTAATTGATCGACAACCTTATACTCGCTTTGCTGGATAAATTTCAAAAACTCACATGCATCCTCATCGGTAACCTCTTTTCCCTCTTTTTCTTCCGGCTATGGATTAACTTGTACAACTTTTCCTTTAAGAAATGATTTTGCCTTTCCGCAGCCATTTCTTCTCTAATTTTGTCACGACTTTTCTCACCTCTCAAGTCGAGAGGAGTAAATAGGCGACTGCTCCTAGTCATACCCCCTATTCCAGATATATTTTCAATTTCCTCCTTGTCTTGGTTTACCGATTCATGCTTTTGCTCTCCTTGGATGATACTGACACCATACTTCCAAAGAACAGCCTTGTCATTCTTATAGGGGAAAGAAGATGGTGCCTGTATCACCAACAGTTGTCGTCCTGAAGACACCGGATTAGTTGCCTTGGTGAATTGTATTACCAACGGTCTGGGCCTCTGTGGAATCCATTCTTTACCAGCAAACACTTCTCCTTCCTTCCTCTGATGACTGACTTGTAGAATATGTCTGTCTATCAAGTCTTGTACAAAATCTTTAAATTCAGCACACTCATCAATAACATGTTTAGTGCTAGCATGGAATCCACATTTATCTCCTGGCTTGTATTCATATTTGAATAATCCCGCTTGACAGATTGCTCCAAAAACCTCATTCAAAGGTTTCTTTATCCCAGTCACGCTTCTGACCAAGCTTAGATTTTCTTCCTCCATCACGACATTGACCATGGTATTTGCATGTCCAGTCAAAGGGTTCTTATCCACACTCGGCTTTTGTTCCTGAAAAGTAAGCCACCTCGAATCGATCAAAGATTGCACTTTAAACTTGAGGGCATGACAATTCTCAGTCGAATGACCCACTTCTCCACTATGATATTCGCATTTAGCGCTTGCATAATATATCTGGGATACGGTGGTTGTAAGGTCCTTGCCGAACACAGGGCCACCAATGCATTCTTGAGTAAATCAGGTAATAAGTCCGTATAAGTCATCGGAATAGGAGTAAACTTCACAGTCTTTTCTCCCGGATTACTCCTTTGACCAAGATTTTGATTTTGTGCCTGATTAAAGTTCTGTCCTCCCGTGTTGGGCTGATATGCATTGTGAGTGATAGGCAGAGGCCTATATCCGGACTGAGGTCGAGGGGCATTATATTGGTAATTCGGAACAGTATTGGTGACGTAAGCAGATGAGGGTCTATAATTGGGTCGATACTGACGCTGAAATCCTTCCCAATATGGCATGGCATATGCTGCTTGTACTTCTCCTTCCTTCTTCTTGTTGCCATTATTGAATCCGGGCTTTCTAGCAGTTGTAACTGCGGATGGGTTTTGTCCTATTTTTCCTCTTTTTAGCCCTCGTTCAACTCTTTCTCCGATGGTAAAAAGATCAGAAAAATTGGAGGAGACATTCCCGAGCACTCGTTCGTAGAAAGGATCTTCTAATGTCTCAACGAACATAGTTATCATCTCGCTCTCATGTAGCAACGGTGCAACTTGAGCATCAAGCTCCCTCCATTTTTGTGCATATTCCTTAAAGGTCTCAGTGCTCTTCTTTGCCATGCTTTGCAATTGCATTCTATCCAGAGCCATGTCTATATTGTATTTGTATTGTCTCAGGAAGGCATCTACAAGATCCTTCAAGGAGCAAACCCTAGCTGATTCCAAATGCATATACCAGTTCAAAGACATTCCTGCTAGGCTGTCCTGAAAGAAGTGCATTAGCAGCTTCTCATCGTGAGCATGAGCGGCCATCTTTCGGCAATACATTATCAAGTGACTCTTAGGACAAGTCGCTCCCTTATACTTTTCAAACTCCGATACTTTGAATTTGGGGGATATCACGACATCAGGGACTAAGCATAGTCCTGCAGCATTCCCAAATTCATAAGCACTGGCTCCTTCAATCATTCTAAGCCTATCCTCTAAGACATCCAGCTTACTCTTCGTCATATCGGCATTAATCAACACAATTTGAACACCTTCAGGAATATTATCCCTCATCGCAGACGCTTCACCAGTAAGAACTTGCAGAACTCGCGGCTAAGTAGTAGAAGAAACTTTGTTAACTACCACTTTTTCAGCATTACTAGCAGGTGGTACTTGTGTATACTCAGGTTGAACTCTAGTACTAGCAACATTGGCAACTGGTGGTACGGTTTCTTGTCCCTCATATTCTTCGTATGGCGGCTCGTAGTTCAGAGGTAGACCATATGGAGGGAACTCCTGACTTGCTCTATTCCCATGGGATTTCGGGTCTGCACTGTCCCTTGTTGCGAAGACTGAGCTTCTTCATTTCGGGCAACAATCGCATCTTTCAAAGCCACCATCATCTCAAACATTTGACTCATTTGATTCTTAAGCTGGTCCACGTCGGCTTTCATACTTTCTTGTGCTTCGTGAAATTTCTCCATCTTCTTACCGTTAGCGCGAGTTCTATAGGGATGTCGCGGAATATTTGTCGTTATTACGTTGTTGTATTTTTTTATTTTATTAAAGAATAAATTAGGAAAAGATAGAAAGAAGGATAAATCAAACAAAAATTACAAAAATTGCGTGATGTCATTTAAATCACATGAAAATTAAACACAAGTCTGTCATTGATAGATAAATCTAAATCGTCTGACCAACAATGTCATTACAGTATACAAAACATCTATCACTCCCTAGCACGACTAATCATATTCTTCATTTCTGCCACCAATCCTTTGCAATGCTCTATAAAAGTCTTGACTTCGCTTGGTGGATTAAAGAAGAACAAGCCGACTCAGCTTCGGCTAACATTCTCGGAACCCCATCAATCGCCCCATTAGCCAAAGCAGCCAACTAAGAGAAACATCTCTTCCAGTGCTCTACGGTTCTCTCCTGCTCGGCCATATAACCTTCTATCTGAGTCAGCATATTCTGATACTACTCCTCTGCTTCAGTCCACTGGCGGTGCACCTCCTCAACACGTTTTTCGCATTCTACCATCATTTCCTTCATATGTTGTTCATCTCGTTGATTCTGACTTGGAGATCACACAACCTTCTCAACACCTCCTGCTTTTCCCTCTTGATGACTTCATATAAGTTCTTCCACTGGCGCTCTGCTGATGAAGCTGTATCACGCTCTTGGGCTCTCATTGTCAACTCAGTGTTAGCAGCTGTCAGGTCTTGCTTGATTCTGAAAGTGTAATCTCAATCTGCTTTCTGCTTTTTTATCAACTCTTCGTGTGCTTTTGTTCTCTCTTCATAGTCCTTCTTTAGGTCCATGTAGTCATGGCAGAGGCTTTGGAGGTCAGTAACCGCTTTGGCATTCACTCCTTTCAATTTTTCAATTTCTTCTTTCAGACGTTTCACCTCTTCTGACTCGACATCTGGCATTTGTTCATTGTTTTTCGAGCCAGGGGCATCTAACTTGAAAGGAAGCTTGACTTCTTTTACCCTCTATGCGACCCATTGGCGGTAAGGAACTTCTCTATCTGTGGCCTATGGTCTGGAGTCCCTATCCATGTAAATTACATTCTTCCAAGCACTTCTAACCTGTCGCAAGACTTCAGTAGCATTTCCATCATCATAATAAAACAGCAAGGCAGTCAGAGAAGCAGGCGTTGGGGCCCCTTTTATCGGATATCCGAATTGTCGTTGAGCCAACACCGAGTTGTAATTGATGCAGCATTTAGTCCCCATGAGTGGAACATTGGATCTTTGTTTCATTTAGACCGACAAAGTATTGCTTCCATTCAACTCCTTCAGGCCCTCGCTTCAATGCTAACTTGATCGGGACATCTGAAACCCACTGCTCTCTCCCCAATGCAGGAAACTAGCTAAACATAAAGAGCCGGCAAGCAGCATGCCATTTTCCTCTTTCTTCTTTCACGCTATAAATCAAGTGCTACATAGGTGTCAGCCAGTATTGTTGAGACAGGATTCTCGGCTCTGGTCTTAACAGCAACGAACACACCAATTGCGTCATAATCCACGAGATCTTCCTGGTTAGGAAACACCAACACACCATAAATGACCAAGGCGAGGATATCCATGAACGTCTCCCAATCTTCCTTGTCAGCTATTTGATGCAAATATGTCTCCAAATACTTCTGGGAGAACCCTTTCACGCCTCTTCTAGTGACAAGTCTACCCTTCAATTCTCTTAGTTGTGATTTCATAATCCCAGCTAATGTGGGGATCGAAACTTGCTGCTCGAGGTACTTGTAGGGGATTCCTCCTTCTAACGGCAAGTCAAAGATCTGCTTATACTCTTCTAGTGTTAACACCAGTTGGAAGTCTTGAAAAGTGAAACATCTCATCGGTGGGTCATAGTGTTGTGCTAGAGCAGTGACAGCAAGTACCTGTACTTTCACTTCTAACAGTCCCAATATATTCCCATATCTCTTTCTGAAAGTCCCTCTTTGGATCGGTCCAAGCTTTTGACCTAACTCCCTAAGGCCAGTCAGGTTGTTCTCTAATACTCGAATGTATAACTTCTTCTTCAGGTTTGACGATTCAGAATCTCTCTCAATTTCAGATCCCATGTTTAACTCCATGATGATATGCACACAATTTTATAATTTTACTGCTTAAAAAGAAAAAAGCTAAATGAGATAATATGAAATGCATGAGATGCAATGGTGTAGAAAAACATGAATTATTATGAATATGCAATGCACATGTTACAACAACAAATAAATTGGCAGAAGGTTGAAGATCTATGCCTATAAATGCATACTCACATGGGATGACTCCTAATCCCTAAAGGTATAAGGCCACTAGAGTTATGGCTCACTTCCCCACATTACACACAACAGCTGGTAAACAACTTGCTTTAGAGCACGTAAGTAAAGTAAACAAACTCTAGCTGGGGTTCTCGCAACAACTGAGAAAGGAAGTACATCCTGTCAGTATTGCTACACAACCCCTTTTTATCTCTAAGCTTACTCAGACCCGGGTATAGGCCCCTCTCATGACATGTATAAAGTCAAGGTGTGTGTGTGTGAAGGGAGAAAATGTACCCAAACCCCACCTGCAAAACAACCAGAAAAGTTCCCAGGCAGACATATAGCAGATATGGCAGATAGGACATTTCATCTAACCTAAGGTTCAATATTCAGCAATAACAATCATATATACAAAAGCAAAGTGAAAGATAAACATTCAGAAAAATACGCTCATTTGAACTTATTCAACTAAATTGGCCTGACTCTCACTAGTCCCCAGTGGAGTCGCCATCTGTCACAACCGGAGTCATGACGGGGACAACAAATAAAAATAATTTATTAGGTTTTTTTCAAAACAGGGGGAGTCGCCACTATAGTTTTCATGGAAAACTATGGAAAACCAAAGAAAACAAGGATAAGGCTGGTTTGCGAAGAACTGGATTTGCAAGTCTGGGAGTCGGTTACGTGTGGGGAAGGTATTAGCCCCCCGCGACGCCCGTCCTAAGACGGTACCTTTAACTGAATAAAATAAAATGAGTGTAATTTTTGGAAGGTTTATCTTTCACAAAAAATAGAAATAAAATCAAACAAAACATCTTTTTATTTTGGAAGGGGCCCGACAAGGTTTAACCTCACTCTTACGTATCTCCATCAGAGATGGAGAATGAATGTTGCGTAGATCTATGGTTTGAAAATTGTTTGTTTGAGAAATTAATATTTTTTTTAATTTTTGAGATTTTATATATATTTTTTAATTTTAGAAAAAGTTTGTGTTTTCGAAAATTTAAACTTCATTTTGGATATCACTTGACAGGTATGGCCCTTTGATATTCCGAATGAAATTAAAATTTTTCAAATTGAATCCCGCATAACACGAACAGTTATTTAGGAATTCAATCAAAAAATTATTTTCAATGAAACCTCATAGCATATAAAGCCATTTAAAGATTTAATAAAAAATTATTTAAATAAAATACTACAAAAGAAAAAGAAAGGAAGAAAAGGTACTAAAAAACAAATAATAATAATATTTGACTTTAGTATATTATTTATTTTTAGTGGAATATAAAATTTGTTAAAATAAAAAAAAAAAAGATGCTACACTTATCAAATCATAGCGCAACTTTCTATATGAGTCACCCTCATATATATACCCAAAATTAAGCTAGGGTTGTATGAAGAATCATAACAATGTCGCTGCTAATGAGGAAGAGTGTGTGGATCTTGTCAGCAAGGTAGAGAGCATTTGACACAAGGCAAAAACAAAGAGAGAAAAGAGAGTAATGGCGATGATGTTGAGGGGGCGTGGCGGTGATGAGGGAAGAACAGTGCCTGAGAAAGAGAGTTGGGTTTCTTTTGTGTTTTTTAGACTTTTTTAACTTTTTTTTTTGTTATAATGCTTAGCCTTGGGAAGCAGGCTTAACTGTTTGGAGATGCAATGATGAATGGCCAAGCTGTTTGGTGGTCATGGGATGGAAAACTGAAATGTTTAGTGGCTTTGTAATGGAAAGCTGAGGTGTAGGTAGGTATTTGGGATGGAGAGCAGAGCTATATCATGGTTATAGAAGTCAAGGGTTTGAGGTGGTTGCTTATATATTCGGGTTTAGGGGTGATACGTCGGTCAGGTTTATTTTTGGGGTGGAAGTGCTCGGCGAAATGCTACAGTGCAATAAGAAACAAAAATATGGTTTGTGAACGAGGTATATTTATGAACGAGGTTTATTTCAACCGAGGTAGTAACATAAATATTATGATGCATCATCTTATTCCACCATCAAAACACATACAGATCCATGTTTGCGCTATGCACACAGTGAAACAACTAACGAAATGAACAGTGAAATTTCAGTGAATCAAACATACGATTAATCGGTAAAACACATTCATACTCAGCAGAAGCAACAACTCATGCTTGGATCACCTCCATAAACATTCAGCTTAAAAAATAACA
>Ga0099825_1009814_pt1 | contig 10727 bp, 5 predicted proteins | sample SiratroredBW_FD_76838 | JGI IMG/M metagenome (GOLD analysis project Ga0099825, IMG submission 76838) | Root nodule microbial communities of legume samples collected from California, USA - Siratro red BW | ecosystem: Host-associated > Plants > Roots > Nodule | place: USA: California | collected...
AAATGTTCATTAAAGCTCTTTTTATACACTAGGATATCATCAAAATAAACAACTACAAATTTTCTTATGCAATTCCTAAGGACATGATTCATAAGTCACATGATTGCGCTAGGTGTATTTACTACAACATTTTTGGCTTTACGCAACAAAAAAATCACAACGACTGCATAATCGTTGCCTGAAATAGGAACAGACAATGATATTTATGCGTTGTCTAAAAAGTAGCTTTTGTTACGAAAATGGCAATGAGACGTGTACAAAGTGTTGTCTATATATTTTAGGCAACAGGCACAAAATTGCGTACAGGTTAAAATCAGTTTAGACCGTGATTTTAAAAGTATGGGCATTATAGACCATAGGTATGTGAATGTGGCTATTTTAGACCACGCGTATTGGAATGTGGCTTAATGTGTATATTCAAATTATTAAACTAAGTTAAGTGATGGGCGCTCATATCGCGATGCGAAAGCTTACAGCCAAAACCTTGTTCTCCATTTTCGTAATCCCGCGCTACAGATTAAGTTCCCACTAAAAACCATATGTGAAAATCCAATTAAGTTCTCAAAACACCCTACCCCCCTTCCTAATCGATACTCTAAACCCAAAAGTTCCCAAAATCCCTACCATCCGTTTCGAAAATCGAATATAAAGTCACTCAAAATACCTAAATCCCTCAAAATCCCAAATATGTTCCCGTAACCCGTATTCTCCCTGACCAATCGTTCTGACAACTCAAACGTAGGTTTGTGTATGTGATTCCAATTACGGTTTCAATCATTTTCGTTAGAGCGTTCTGTTTTTTGCTCACATGTTTCCTTTTTTCTTTCTCCATTAATCATTTTGAAGATTTTGTGATTGGTTTGTGCATTTGCTTTCTGCGATTGGTGGCATTTCGGTCGTACGGTCTTCCTGAGGTGAGATTCTTGCGATTAACCTTGTTTTCGCATGTTATATGTTGCTCTGTTTATGCTTCTTTTTGCGTGTTATATGGTGGAACAATTTGCTTTTTTACAATTTGTGTTTGTTGTTGCTCTGGTTCATCAAATGCATTTTATGGTTTCTTAACTTTTTTTGTGTACTTTTGTGGTTCGTGTGGTGTAATACAGTGAAAGTGTGGTGTGAAATGGAAGTTGTAGGTTTTGGAATTGTGGAAGAATGTCTTTTGTGCTGGTTCTTTCTATTTTGTTGATGTATATTTGGGTTTCTTTCTGAAGTTGATATTAATTGATATGGCACACATGTTTTATGGGTTTAACTGTTACTCTCAACATTGTTTAAGCTTTATGCCCAATTTCTTTTTATTAGATATCATGTTTCTCTAATTTTAAATAATTTCCGGTCTTTACTGATAGATGTTGTTTCCATGGTCAAATTAAAAGAATTTTAGTGGAGACTGGCTATCCCAATGTTAGACCTTCTAACAAAAAATAAACTGATAGTATAGATAAGATTAGTTGACCCTAAGTCATCTCCCAATGAGTCCAACTACGAATCCAGTCAAACAGTGTTAGAAAATTGTTTGTAAGCAACAAAAGTTAGCAGTAACAATAAATTAAAAATGAGGCTAATATTGTTTAGCAAAAACATATAATAGACGTTATAGAAACAATAAAGATAGTTATTTGACTCCCAAGTTCATCCACCACGAATTCCACATTGATTATCCTAAGATTATCATTCTTCAATTCTCACACAAATTTGAACTTAATCAAACAAGCGTCAATCAAATTCAACAGAATGTTATCAATAAAACAAGTGTCTATTGATGTATTTAGTATCTCAATCATCTTCGACCGTTTACTCATGAGATGTTTATCTTCTACCTCTTAAACTAAGCAAACAATAGATTGATTAGAATTAAGAAAACTAACCAACTCTAATTAAAGAAAAGAGTTGAGTTCTCAACAAGCTTTCAAAACATTTCCTTTGACAGAAACTAAATTTCAAAAAGATCAACAACAAAGCACAATGTGCTATTGAAAATAAAGAGCAAAACTTTTTTGAACAAAACCTCAAAACTTTACTTAGGGTTTTGGTTTATTTGCTTTTTTTTTCTCTTCTTCTCTTTTTTTTTCATTTGGACTTAATCCTCTGTCACACAGGTTGGTGTCATAAGATAAAATACAAACTTTTCTCCTTATGGATGAAGGTTATCTTGTTAGCAAGACTATTGTGAATGTATTTCTTGTCAAATTGTCATGGTCTTCCTAATAAGATATGACAAGGTTCCATAGGCACTATACACAAAGTACTTAATCCTTATAGTTCCCAATGGAAAACTTGACCTTAACCTTTTGATGCATTATCACATCCTCATCTTTATTAAGCCAATGAAGTTTATGAGATTTTGGATGAGGGCAAGATAATAAGATTTAACATTTCAACCAACCTAGTGATGCAACAATTGTAACAAAAATCATTGTCTACAATGAGAAAACATGTATTATTTACAACTTTACATCTTTTATGAAAGATGTTATCTCTATGAGAAAAATGTTGTGGAATAGGTTAATTATTGAGTAATTTTATTACAATGAGAAGATTTCATTCACAAAGACAGACATCCTCACTATCATGCTCATTTTCACTAGAGTCTTCACTCTTACTGGTGTATGATTCATCTTGGTTATTGTAAATGTTCTTACCACTTAAGATCATGGTCTTCTTGGTTTGGCATTGAGATGCAATGCAACCTTGGATTAGACACTTAAAACATTTAATTTCATGAGTGTCAGTGAGTGATGAATGCCACTTTTTTTCTTTGTCTTTTACTAGATTCTTAGGGGGTTCCTCTTTAGATTTGTACTTGGAATAACTACCCTCCCTTTTGTAGTCTTTCTTAGAATAATAGCTAGAGTGGAAATTTTATCTTTTGTAAGAACCTTTTCTCAAACTTTTTTGTTCTATAATAATGCACAATTGAACAAGATCATTTACATCTTGACAAGGTAGAAGTTCCACTCCATCTCTTATTTCAAGACTCAATCCACTCACGAACAATGGTGTTCTCAACCTCCCCTATCTCAACTCTCATAATGTATAAATCCATCTTTTGCCTATACTTTTCTACACTCATGTTGTTTTTATGAAGCCTTTGGTGCTTGTCCATAAATTCCTTCTTACAATAAAATGAGACATGTCTTCTTCTCATTGCACTTTTCAAATTACTCCAATATTGGATTGAAGGATCATTATGGAGATGTCACTCTCTAAGGCGGTCCACCAATACATAACATATCCGTGGAAACTTAAGGTGGCTAAGAGTACTTTTCTCTCCTCACTAACTTGTTGACAAACGAATAGTTGTATTAATATGACTGTTGATTTTAGTCATAACAAATATTTTATTCTTTTACTCCTTCTTTGAGCTTTTCTTCTTTAATTTATTTTGTCTTTGAATAGTATATGCCTTTTACTTGAATTTATAACTAGTTATAAAAGAATTAAATAATTCATAATCGAATTCAAATTGAACTTAATTTTGCATTGGTAACAAATAAAGGAAAAAAAATGCCAAATAGGCGTACCTAAAGGAATGAAATATGTACAAACTCGAATGAAATATGTACAAACTCAAGTAAGAATACAAAGGAAACATGATCCTAGGAATTTGTCAATGATCTCATAACAGGTATGAACTCAAAATTGTAAAACAAAAGCACTCAAATCCATACAACTTCTCAAATTCAAAGTCATGAGCAAAGCAAAATTAAAATGACTAAACTAGGAGAAAATTTGCGACAATTAAGAACTACATATGAATTTAAACAACACATATTGATGATCAAAATAAAAATGTCTCAAATATAAACCAATTGAACCAATTAAAATTCAAACAAAACTCAAGAAAAGAAAACAATCAAGGAAGTGAGTAAACTACTTGAAATCACTTCATGAACACACATAAAAAACACTTATCTCTTGAAGACCTTACTCTTAGAAACAAATTCTTTTAAGAGAAAAGTTCGGCCAACTCTCAAGGAAGATCCTAGGAGGAGCCAAATATAAGGGAGTCTATCCTAGGGAGACTCAAGAATAAGTGATATACAACTTTAGCAAAATAACTCTACTCATTCAAAAATGAATTTACATTAAGTAGATGTCCCTATTTATAGGAGTGACGTCTAAACCTTGACGACCAAAAGGAGAAGGAAATTCAAATTTGAATTTCCTCATATGCTTCTAAAGAAGTGGCATATATAGTGGATCAGGTGTCACTTTTTCACTCATCACTACACCATTTATCACTTTAGGTAACACTAAAGTAGGTCAGAGAAAAAAATGTGGCCTAAATGTGGAAAGGGCCACATTTTTGCAAATGTGGCTTACGAACCATAAGAGGTCATGGTTTTTGGAGTGTGGATGTTTAAGCCACAATTTTATAACATGACGTTTAAGAAAAAAATAAAACACAATAAAAAAGTGTGGCCTAAAATAATATAAATGTGGTCTAAAATTATAGAGTATGAGTGATTAAACGTGGATAGTTTAAACCATGGTTTTCTAAGTTGGCCACGGATAAATAAATGTGGCCTAAATGTGAAGAAGACCACACTTTTACAAATGTCACTTATGAACTATTACAGACCACCTTTCTTGAGTCATGAATGTTTAAGCCACAGTTTTGAGGCGTAACATTTGAAAAAAAATCATATTAAAAAAGTGTGGCATAAAATAATGAAAATGTGGTCTAAACTTATAGAGTTTGATTTATAAAACGTGGATAGTTTAAACTGCAATTTTTTAATGTAACTTATAATTATGAATAACCAATAAACAAAAATGTGTGAGAAAAAATTATCCTAATTTTATAATTAAAATATTTTAAAAATTTAGGTTTATTACTATTATTATTATGTATATTAATTATTATTGTTATTATGAATATTATTAATAATATTACTATTAATAATAATATTAATCATAACAATAATAGTCATACTAAAAAAAATAATAATCATAATATAAGTACAAAGTTTCTTTGGTATAGTGGTTATATATTCTATATGTGTTAATGATAATAGTAATATATGGATTTTTGTTGTAGGTAAATACAATTTTTATTGTAGTGTTAAAAAATCGTGATCTAAAAAAAATGTAACACTGAAAAAAAAGTGTGGCGCATAAATAATAAAGCCCTGGACAACATACTTCACAGCTTCAATACCGTAACTAAATTGTTACCTAAAGTTTAGCCCTTTGTTTTTTTTTTTTTTACTTTAAGCCACACTTAATTTTTTATTTATTTTAGGTCACACTTTTGGTTGTTGCCTAAAATAAAAAAGGTATTCTTTACAAATGTGAACATGTACTGAAAGTAAATCATACACCCTCTACATGTCATGGTCGACCTAGGATTTTCTTTTAGACTTAAATAAACTTGTTTGAAACTCTACCAAGACTCTTGAAACCCTACACTACAAAATTCAAATAACTTAGATTACTTGATCTAAATACAAATTCAAATAATGACCAATTACAAACTTGTTTAATTCTCATTTATACATTTTATCATTATAAGTAATTTGTGTCTACTCAGTTGAAGTCTAATGTACTTATATGCTTCTAATCATAACCTAATAATTGGTTCTTTGATCACTCTATAAAGCACAGAAGTAATATGAAAATATGGTATTAATCATTTCTGTTTTTGAGAGCGATCTAAATGACTAAAATGTACTGAAAAGAAGTATAATGTTAGACTACTTGACCTTAAATTTAAATATTAATTTGTTTTCTCCCTGAAAATATATACCTCAAGAAACCTACTATGAACATTATCATTCACCATTAAGTTTTCAACAACCAAATCAGAGAACTAGATCTTCAAACTAAAGAATATACTAATAAATGTTTATGCATGCATAAAGGATCCGTTCCGCATCATCTTACATAAATTTTCTATATAAAGAATAATAAAATCAGTTTTTTCATAAATTAGAAAATAGTTTCTATAAAATTAAACTTAGTTGATAGAAAATTTATTTTAACTTTTTTTCCTAAATTTTTTTATGAAAAAGTTATTCCATTTGTACCGAGGCTTTATGTAGAAGATCACCTGAATTTTTTATTTGCTTGATGCTTCCTTATGCCTTGTATATGAATAAAGCTTTCTACTTTTCATATAAAAGGTTATCTTGAGCTAGGTAGACTTTAATCTTTACCTTTTTCATATATAACCCACGTGAAATGAGTTGGCCTCATTCTGTGGTAGTGTATGTATACGTGCACTTTAGGGGGTTCATACTTAGATGCAGTGTTTTGTTTTGTACTCAATTTCTCTAACCCTATTTTCCTTTATTAAGCATTATTATTGCTACAAACCCCTTATCTTCTCAGTTTTTTATATACTTTTTTGAAATTCATAATTCAGTGACAGTATCACCGTCTATTTGCTTAATAATTATACATAAAATTATTCATTTATAACTCATTCGTCACTCATGACAACATAGACTTAACATGATTTTATAAACTAAAACACATGCTATTTTTTCCAGATCTAATTATAGGAAAAAGGATCAGAACAATAAATTGATATATGCACCTCAAGTAACAACTTGTATTATACCAGAAATAATTCATAAGGGAATAGGATGCTAGTTTTACAACATTGTAGATTTTGAGTTTTTGGAGTATCGAAATAAAGAATTAAATTTATGTTTAATAATTTTTCCTTCTTTTACGATGATTTTTTAAAATTTATTGTATTATTTTGAATATTTTTAAGTTGATCTATTTTTTTAAACAAATATCACGTATCATTATTATAACACCAATATAATAAATTTAATGAAAGATTATATTGATTTACTTTTTTAAAAATAGAATAAATTAAAAATTAAATTTAACTAATTGATGAAAATGATAGTTAAAGAAGTCGTTAAACCTTAAATTTACTTTTGACCAATTTGACAAGTTCATGATTCTAGTCGTATAAAATTTAATTGCCCATTTGAAAATGAAATAATTTTCCTTCATCACCGTAAAAGATGTTGATTGTCGGTTAATGATGAAAATATTAAATCTTATTATGAAAGCTTATTTAACTCAAGTGGTAATTCACTTTCAAAAGTAAAACCTTCTTGCTTATTGTAGGTGAGGAAGTGAAAATTATAGAAGAATATGATAAATTTGTTATTCAATATATTTAAAAACAATAACAATTATTTATTATATTACATTAATGAAAATATTATTTTATATTAATTATAAAATTTCATATTTTTTTACATGAAAAGAAGTAAATAAAATGATATGAAAATAAAATAATTTCTATCATTAATTTAAAAGAAAAATTAAATTATAAAACTTAATTTCAAAACATAATTTTTTTTAAGTATTTAATAAAATAAAAAATTTAATAATAATTTAGTTAAAAATGATGAATTTAAAACTTTGTTAAACTAAAATCTTAATATAAAATAAAAATTATTATTATTATTATTATTATTATTATTATTATTATTATTATTATTATTATTATTATTATTATTATTTTGTAATTGATAACACCTTCTTAACAACCAAAAGCAATAGTGTATATACAGACGAGCGTGCGCATCCAATCCATAGATTTTAGTTATGATTGTGGAGGCCATTATATCCAATTTCAATCATGTTGTCCAAGTATATATGTTTGGGTAATTATTGTTCATAATCACATAAACTATTTGCAAGCATTACGTATTTATTTATACCAAAGAGAGAGAAAAAAACATAATTTATATTATGAAGTATTAGTGTACAGTGACCCTCTTGTTCTCATTTTCTTTTCTTTGTTTTATTAAATTCGTAACTTTAGTGGAGTGGTAATCTTTTCACTATTTTTTTCATTACTTATATTTTTTTTTATTTCATTGTTATATAAGTAACAAAATGATAGTATTAAGATTCAAAATGTTAAAATTTTTAAACATAATTAAGATGTAAATAGGAATATCAAATGAGAAGATTTTTGTATATATTACTATAGATTTTGAAATTAATATATCATTAAAAAAATTGGAAACAAAAAAATGTTTTTATTATGTATTAATTTATAATAATTAGTTTCATTTAACTCCGTCCTTTGGAATTGATTAGAAACAATTTATTGAGGTGAAATTTGCAGCAAGGGATGCTTTACTGATATTCTTGAAGAACAAAAGTTTCTCATGTTTGGAAGAGAATACAAATATGTTCAAAGAATAAAAGATTTTCAGCAATGCTGATTTGAGTGGGAGTTGCAGAATTTTTCCGTAAAATTTTACCAAACTTATTTATAGTAAATAACTGTAAACAATTTTTTTCGAGAAAACTTTAATAGCGGTCTAATATATTTAATAATATATTCTTTTAAAACTTTATTTTCAAGGAAACGATTTAATTTGAAAAAAATTCTCTTATTCATTTTTATACTCTTTACATTATATAAGTGAATTTTTTTAATTTTTTTTAATAATTTGGCGATTAATCTTTAACGTATAAATTTAACTTTTAAGACTATTATTATTATAACACGCTTCACAAAATAAAGCATGCATACAATTCAATATTTTACTAATTATTATTTAGATTCATCTACAATACTATCACAAACAGATATCAAAACACTAGCACAACAAAATCAAGGATAAACTAACAAATTTTAAGTAATTCAAAGTCATTCAATCAATTACAAAGTTTAACACAACTTAAATATCTCAGGATCATCCATCTCAGTCAATTTCATGCATCATTACAATTATAAGATACAAACACACTACAAACGTGACTCTATTTTTGGAAAACTTGTGCCTTGAATAGATCCCAAAATATGTACCTGTCATACAACTCAACTCCAAGCTGTGAATTTACACAGCTTCCAAACCAATGAATCACCAATCATGTATGATAAGATTAGTACTCCTGAGACTTTTCTGCCAGCTATGTTTCTAGTTGTAGTCACCTAGTTCAGACCTCCTCACTAGTTAGTAATGATTATCTATTTAATTCCTATTACTATTAGAGTCATGATATCAATCGTTATTGATTAGATCCTTAGACAATGCACTCCCTAATTGACATAGGCACGAGTGTTTTTTTTTCCTAAAAAGACTATACCTAGATCTTGACCAACTCCATCAACACTTTAACAATATCATATCACAATATAGATCTCTACTCATGTATACATTCACTTTTCAATCTCAATCTCAAAAATGAAAGAAATCACTAAACATCAATAATATTAAATTTAAAGTATCAATTAATCTATTATATTAAATTCATACATTATATTATAAAAGAATCAAACAATCCAAATAGAAAGGCCATTTTTTTTAGCTGGAGTAAAAATATTCTCGCTTAAACCAGAATCCCCCTCCTTTGAGCGAAAATCCTCTCGCTTGAGCGAACATAGTCCAATGAACACTCTTGCACCAGGGCCATCCTTGTCTATGCGAGAATACCTCCTCACCTGGTCGAAGGATACTGGACTCAAGAGCACCTAAGCTCCAAGGGTCTTCTCACCTGGGCGAAACACCTCTCGCTTGGGCAAAATTGGACCCAAAAGCACCTCTCAGATTTCCAAGTGAACTTGCCTGGGCAAGAGTGCCTAGCATGGGCGAGTTATGTAGAAAAACAACAACTTATCGGATGAATCATGCAGTTTCTACTACCTTAGAGCTACCATGCATGCCTTAGATGACTAAATTGAGAAAAATCAACATGTATACACGATGAATGATATACCCTAGCACAAACTATCTACTCAGCAGATCAACTGAATTTTCATAGAGCTACATCATACATACAAAATCAAATTAACATCATAAAAATTAAATCTCAATATCAGACCTGCAAAGAACTTTAACATATGCATTTTTCATAGATAATATGATCATTAACTTATCAAACCCTAACCTACATTCACACACAGATCAGACAAAAAGGAAGGTCAACTTCTCTTACCTAAATCAACACAAGAGTTCTCTCTAAGAGCTTCAACAACCTAAAACTTCTCAAGAACTCAAACCTGCACCGAAGGACCTTTGATCAACGATCATAATAACACGCTAATACACTCAGCTCATAGAGGCACCATCTGATGACCCAAAGGCTACATGCAAGCTTAGACAGCAAAGAAAAACGAAAAGCCTAAATTGGCTCTAAGAAAAAAAAAAGGCAAGAGAAGAACTTACTCTAACAGAGATTCTGATTGGAAAACGTTGTTCTGTTCTCCGCCACGAGTCCAACGGTGGGCCCAACTTGCCAAACTGAAGAAAGACAAACTCAAAGGTTTAGGAGAAGTTAGAGCAAAGGAAGAAACAAAGATTTAGAGAGATGAGTAAAATGAAGTTTGACTACTAACTTTTTCTATAATTACTTTTTTTGAATTTAATAATAATAATAATAATAATAATAATAATAATTACCTGTTCATTCCACTCTTATTATTTTTACTCAAATAATAATTTTCTAAACTGTTACAATTATTTTCTTTTTATATTTCAATTTTCTAGGCCGTTACAATTATTATTTCTTTATATTGAGAGAAGAGTTGTAAATATTAAATATCACATAAAAGTAAAACAAACATTTTTATTAGGAATAAAACATTAGTAAATAAAAATAATAAATATTTTCTCATAAAAAAACCTTGAGTTAGATATTTAAAATCAACTAGCAGTAATATTAACAAAATTCTAATAATAAAAACATTAAATTATTATTATTATTATTATTATTATTATTATTATTATTAT
>Ga0099825_1009815_pt1 | contig 10725 bp, 7 predicted proteins | sample SiratroredBW_FD_76838 | JGI IMG/M metagenome (GOLD analysis project Ga0099825, IMG submission 76838) | Root nodule microbial communities of legume samples collected from California, USA - Siratro red BW | ecosystem: Host-associated > Plants > Roots > Nodule | place: USA: California | collected...
ACACGAATAAATCGATTTCATGAAAACTGGAATCGATTTATTTTTGTCCAGTGCAGTGTATTTCAAACCAGTTTGCACCAAACTTTAGCTAGCTCACTTTGATTAGTTTTTAATCACTCTTAGGCCATTGTGCTGGTAGAATTCTCCTCAATTATGCATAGGTTCTTTGCCAATCCAGCTCTCACTCACTCACACAAGATCAAATCCCAAATCTCCTCCAATTGCATGCTTGCTTGCTTTGTCTTGCTTGTTTTGTCTTGCTTGGCTTCATCAAATCTTTATTCTTGTGAGAGTAATAACACTTACTTTAGTGAAAGAATTTGTGGATGAATACCTACTAATCCACCTATGATAAAAAAAAAAACTTCTTTTGTTATCGCCTAATGGGTTTTAAACGTTGAGAAGCATTAAATGCATTGCATGCAACATTAATTTATCTTCTCTTCTTCACACAATCTCTTTAATAACTGATAATGCTTATCGTCTTCGATAGGAGAATCATGTTTTCTTTTTGAACAGCCAATAATAAATTAAATTAAGAGGCACACTTTAAGGGTGCACCAACCCTTATACACGTGACAAAACCAGGGGCACCAACCCTTCAATACTTGGCACCATCAGGACAACCTATGTAGTTCAACAAGATAACAAAAGTACAAAGTAGACCGACCTAAAAGGATCTCAAAAACCAAAAGGATATCTACCAATACACATGTACTCCCCTACAAAATAACAAAAAGGCTAAAAACAACATTGTATGAATTGTCCCAACAATAATCCTTCACTCTGTTGGAATTCATTACTGCACTCGTCTTCCTGTAGGAGTTGAGTCCCACAAACATCAAAACCTGCAGAACAAGCAACCTCCTATTGAACACTACATACCCCAAATTCAGTCACCACCCCTCTGAAAGCCTCCTGCACAAACTACAAACCTAAACCACTAAAAGTATACACTTAAGACGTGAGAAATGCCAGTCAGAATCAGAGATGGAGTTTCTCTTCAACATGTACCTAATCCAAAGCCACCCCTTAAGTTGTGCTAGACTAAAAATTTCTTCAGCATCCACTACCCCTCCATTGAATACAACCTTATTTCTATGACTTCAGATCTCGGATACAATAGCTACCCACAAACCTTTCCATACTAAATTGACCCTATTGCTATGACCCATTCGATGAAAGCTCTAAAAATGCAATGTGATATCCTCATGCCTGACTGTCACATTCCAAAATCATGTATGCCAAACAATGGTAAAAGTTCACATCGTATAATACAAACAACTAGACCATAGTTGAAAATAGCTCGTGTCAAGAAAGTTGGCGAATGTAACAACTTTTGCTTAAAATCTAAGAGATATTTGAATGATACTTTGTTTCAGCATTGTTTGTTTGGTGATAAACATCAAAGACATTTTCTGAGTGATAGACTTCAAGCTTCAACAATATTCTGAGTTTAAGTCAGGTTATAGTCTTTATTGTCTTCATATGCAGTTATCATCTAATCTTTATCTATTTTCAATTAAACGTAGTTGGTGTCTACTTTGTGCTCTTATCACTTGTCAGATGATGCACTTATATGATCTTATCTTCATCTTATCAAACACAATTCATGCTTTGTTGGTTTAAGAACTTAAGTAGAACAACAAGGTGTTGGACTTTTGCTTTAACACTATGTCAGTTAAAAAAAATCTTCATAGTAAGTCCAACTTATTAAGTTTGTTGTATAAACACCATCATAGAATGTGAAAAAAATTGTGTAAAATTTGATTTTTGTACACCACCTTTTAAGACAGTTCTAATGAGAACCATCATAAAAAGTTTGATTTACTATGATAATTTTAGTAATAAGTATCATATTACCTTCAATACATATTTTTAAATGTCAATTTTTATAATAAGTATTTCTAGAACTGACATAGAAAGTATCACAAACTATGACAATTAGTGTCATAACCATCGTAATAAGTCAGACTTTTTATGCTAATTATTATAATAGCCATCATAAAAATATAATTTTTTAAATTCTTTTATTTTACCAGGCAACCTCCATTCATAATCATTCACCTACATGTAATAATTTACAATCTCTACACAAACTAATTCATCGATATTTAACTAGTATTGACTAATTGTACTAAAAAGTTTAAAATATAACATTTAGTTATATATTTAAATAAGCTAAAGAATTTTACAACTTATAAAAAACACTTAAAAAAATAAGCTCATGGCATCTTAATATCTTCTATATTTTTATCCTTTAATCGGAATGAAAATTTACAAACATTGATGCATTAGAACTATTAACAAACTTAGTAACAAAAAAACAATAATAGAGAGGGCATCATGAGAAGAAAAATGAAAAAAAGAATAAGAGTAATCATTCATCAAGATGTGATGAAAAACAAGCTCCACCTTAGCTCCACCTTAGCTCCACCTTAGCTCCAGTATGGAGGAGGAAGATGTTAGAAGTAGTATTTATTGAATTTTTCAATATGTAGTAGTGATTTGTTTAACCATTAACTAAAGACATCTAGTGTTTTTTACATCATTCGTTCCATCAAGTTACTAAACAAAACACTGCATATATTGTTTCTTTCAACAATAAAGGGCATATATTGAAAATAGTTGTATTTTCCTACAAAAAGAACCTACATGTCTTTGTCCTATTCGAATTTCGATGATAATTTAAATTATATTAATTAAAGATTTATCCATAATAATCAAATCATTGAATAAATAATTTTTTTTCATAAAACTCAAGTCAGGAATTAATATAAATTTTGGCATTCTAATGAGGTTCACATCTAAATTATAATATCCGTTAATCATGTATCATTACACGAAAATATTATTAAAAGAGAAAAAGAAAAAATACAATTCTTATAGAAAACTAGATCAATATGCAACAAGAAGAACATTCTCATTTAAAACATAAATAATTATGAAAAAAAATTAAAGCTAATAGAGTAAAACAAAATACCATAAAATCAAGACCCTCACAAGATTGATCAAAACCCTCACAAAATACCATAAAACCAGGACCCTCACAAACTATTTTAATATTCTAAAAAATTATGTTTGACCCCATAAGATTAATTATCAAATTGTCGATAAAGACCGTGAAAAAAATCATAAAATATATAAAATATAAATATAAAAGTAAGAAAGTTAATAGTACTTTTTATGACATTGATCTAAATTTTTAGACTTTTAATACCTAAATTTAAATATTCTAAAAAAAATATGATTACCCACTCAATTAATTAATTATAACCATATATTTATTCAAGTTATGTGAGTACACCTTATCTCTGCATATGTATACTATTAAGTTTTAAAATAATTATTTTAACGTAATGCAACCTTAATCATCATTATTAATATTTTTATTTTAATTTGTTAATCAGTAATTAGCAAGATCCTATATATTAGCTTTAAGAATTGAGATGCGAGTGGTTATTGGTTATTATTAAAATAAAACACAACTTGTTTATGTTTAAAACAATTAATTTAAATGCATACCCTATTGGCACTTTAAAATCATCAAAGGTGTTCGCACAGTTTAAAATGCAATAAAAATACGTAGAAGGACAAATGGCCACTGAAACTTTAACAAAAGATGCTGATATACTGATACCACTGTTGATTTTATATATTTATCCTATAACTATCTATATTGTTAGTTTATTATTATATAATATTTTATTAAACAATTAATTTAACGTATTGAATGAATACTGGTGTCAATAAGATAATTTTCCTTAACAAATAAATTAAGAAATGGCCATTGAAATACTGAAAGCTGTGCAGTTTTGATTTCTAGCATGCTTTAGTGGAGGCAGGAAAGACAACTGTGCGTGGAGCTCAGCTTTTTCAGGAAGGAAATGAAGACTAGATCAGACAAATGCTTTCGCACATAATTCAACGTCCATAAATTTTGGTGAACATTTGATTTATTCCGCCTATTTCTCTCTTTTTCCTTCTAACCCTTCGACTGCTGATATGTTAACACAATCTTCATTCCATGACACTTTTATATATTATTATTTTATTATTTATATAATATTTTATTACATAAAGCAAGTGTTAAATAAAGATAACGAATGAATAATGATGTTAAAATATGATATCTCTAACCCCTGTCGCCTATATTATAACTTACAAGCACCATTTTGTCCAAATCAAATAAAAAATATTAATAAGTTATTAGTAAGAATAATTCAGTGAATTAAATTCCTTTTCTTTCAGAAACTTAATTTATAAATTGATTTTGTAAACTCAATGTATAAGATAAAGATAATTCTTATTTTATTAAAAAAATAATTTTAAATCTAGTTTATTTTCACAAAATCAGATTGTAAGTTAAGAACTATTTTTACTCATATAATTTTAAATTAATCTTATATCTAATTAATAGAAAATTTTAATTACCTTAAATTTTTTAACATTAAAAATTTCGATTAAGATGGCCATGAGATTCCAAATAAAGAAGAAGTGGTCAATAAAACTTGTGGATTTGCCTCACCAATAATAAAACAGAAAATAAAAAGAAAGCATAAATTCTCTAACTTAATTTATGAAAATCCGATCATATTTTTTTATAATGTTAAGCTATATATGGTTGCATTAAAAACTAAGAAACGATACTGTTTTTTACCCAAATAAGAAATTATAATTTTGGGTAGAAACGGATCTCATTTATAAGTATTAAAAATGGATTTCATTTACAACTTCATTAAATTTTAAATCATGCAAATTCTAATATTCAATGATGTTGATTTATTTTTATTGTAATATTTTTAACATGTATCACTTATTCCAATACAAGTTGAGAAAAAGCAAGCACATATCACTTTATTCCAAAATGAACCATGCAGAAAAATAAAGATTAATTAGACTCCAAATATATCTCACGATTAAAAGCCAAACAAAATAATAACGTGTAACTAAATTCCCACTATTTACCTTGCGTTTATAGCTAATTCAGGGGCAATTCGTCACAAAACGCATTTTAAAAGGAAAGGATATAAAGTAATTTTTTCATATGTCACACAAGAGACGAATTTTAGGATATCAGAGTATGTTTCTTTGAAGGAACAGTTTAAAGATTTTACAACTTCTATCATTACTTTTTTCTATACATAATGAAAAGTTTGTGTTTGTTTTTATAACTTTAAAACACTAAACATGTTTACATGTTTATTTCATACTTTCCTTATAAGGATGTTATGTTGAACAGCTTGCTACAAACAAAGATTGAGACAAAACAAAACTTGTCATATTTCAATGGTACTATATCGCATGCATTTAACCATTTCTGTATCCTTGCACCTAATTATTGAATGCGATTAATTAGGGTAAAAGTGATGAGTAACCAAAGCCTCAGATGCATAGATACATAAGCAATAAATTGAAACATGCCGTACGTTGTGGAATTAAGTTACATAAAAAATGAAGGTTTTGGACTGTAGGAAAAGTACAGGGAAAGCAATTTAATGCAGTAGTGAGTCTGAGGCTCTAGTAAAAGCAAAGTTGCAGAACTGAATCTATTTGTTGGTTAACTTAAAGAGTTTGTTGTTTGGAAGATAGCAACCACTTGGTGAAGTTGTGCAGTGTAGCTTCGTCGGCTCTGTAGTACTTTTGTGTGAATTCAAGCAAATTCGACCATGTGAAATCTGGATACTGTTTTGTCCCATCCCTACGCACAATATCCTCTGGGGCTCTCACCACTTTGTCCTCTTTCGGGCACAGAAAGAATGCCAAGGACCTCCTCTCTTTGTACTTGTTAACCACTGCCCTATGCAGGCAACTCTTGTATCTCCCATTTGATAATGCCTGAACAACCAACAAATAAGTTAAGATCCATGCACATGATTCCTTCTCTAACCAGATTCTTTATATCATCTAAAACACCCTCATCTCCTCCATATATGGAATACAGGTATGTGTTCAAGATTATTCGTATGTGTTCTTGCATGTCGTGACTTGCAACCCCCTAATTTGTCATTTTAAGGGTTTCCCTTGCATACATGCAAACGCAACTTTTTTAGTCTCTACTCTTGACCGTTTCCTATTGCTTTCTAAAGCTGACCTCATCTTCTGTTCATCATGTAATAAAATAGTTTTGGCACTCACTGCTTTTATTCCTTCTTCTGGACTTTGTCAAAGCAAAGTCTTTTAACCGTGTTATAGAAAATTGTATGATTTCTACCGGTGAGGTATGAAGATTGGTGGCCAAAAATAAGGATAAAAGGATAACAGCACGTGCAACTGTTCCTTGCACAAACAGATAAGAAGGTAAAAAAGGTCTTTACAAAAGGAAAAAAAAATAGACAAGAAGATTAATATGAGTGTTGTATATTTGTGAGGTTTGACCATCTTGAAATCTAAAACAATTTTTGAATGTTGGCAAAAAACAATTATTTTAGTAATAGATCATAAAGTGTTTGATCATAAAAATAAACATTGAAGAAGAATATTACTAAGTCATCCTTTTGTATTATGTAAGAACCGTGATATATTCGTTAAGTAACTGCAAAACCAAAAACAAACATTTAATAGAAAGAAAAACAAAAATCTCCTTATTGAAATTTAAATAATAACCTATTTCATATCTTTTTGTGAAAAAAAAAATTATGTGGATAAACTTGTTTATCTTAGAATTAAGAATAATTTAAATTTTAAATGTTAGTGTTATGTTATCTATTATTAGTTTCATAGGTTTCAACTTCTAAAATGTTTCGTTTGATCTAAGTTTTCCTTTTTCTATTTGGAGTTTGTTTTGCATTTTTTTCTATATAAGTTTGGTCTGTCCTTCTATGTTTTCATTCTTATCTCCTTTTTTTATGACATAATTCATGTAATAATGAATGATTGCTAAATTCATAATAATGCTTAATATGAGTTATATAAAAAAACAAAAGTTTGGCAGTGGAGCTACTCAAGCACCATTTTTTATGCGATGCAAAATTACGTCAGTTAATCTTTTCATATAGAGATGTGATGCATTCATGCAAGTTCAGTGCAAAGAGTGATGGTGTCAGACATGCTGCAGAGAGAACCAATCTTGATACACCAAACTATATCTGCGCTTTTAATTGACGGATTTGTCATGTTGCAACAGATAATGAGGCCATGCTGGACAGTAATTGATAGCCACAAAGTCACAAAGTAAGATATATATGCAAGCAGAAGATTTGTAACTATTATGCATATGTAACGCACCGTGAAAGTATCACCAATGTTAACTACAAGAGCACGAGGATGAGGCGGAACCGTCTGCCACATGTTGTCTGCAAACACATCCAGCCCTCCAACTTGGTCTTGGTGAAGAATGGTGAGAGATGTTGGGTCACAGTGTGGTCCTGTTCCCAGTGCAAGACTTGGCTGCTGGCATGAGGGGTAGAAGTTGCATCTCATTACTGAACAACCATCTTCAAACAACTCCTTGTAATGCAACCTATCCACTCCCAAGCTAATCGCCAAAAGCTCCAACAGCTTCATCGCCAACTCCTTCATCGATTCACAGTACTTCTGAAATACCACTCTGCCCAATGCACAACAAATTAGTACTTGCTATACTTAGTTCAATTCTTATACGTACATGGCTTGTACTATATATATATGAACAATGAAAATTCACATGATTTGATGTTAATTAACTATTACTTCATATTTGGGATATGTTGTTGTAAAATAAATCTTAGAAAAAAAAAATTACATTTTTGGAAACTTATCTCTTTTCAATACAACACTGCTGTTTGGCACGAATAGCACCTACGTGGATCATACCCTTTTTAAAAATTTAAGTAAAAAGTATATGAAACAAGTTTTGACCGAAAAAACACTTATTGGAGATATAAATCATTCAAGATCTTCATGTGTGCCCAAAACGAGAGAAAAGTGGATCAGAGACGTGGAATTCAGAAGCTATACAAATCAGCTAGCTTCTGTCCAGATTTGAGAATCAAAACGTTAGTCTTCCCTGAAATGACGCACTACCAAGCAAGCTATAGTGGAATATATTTTGACAAGACGTAATATAAGAAAAGAATAATATATGTAGTGCTAATTGGGTGTATGCACCATGCTGGCCTTCACATATATGAAAACCATTTAATGCTAACTAACATTTTTCTAATATTTATACGCATATATATATACCGACACACACACATAACAGTTGATTAAAAGATAATAAAATAAGACTAATAATTTCATAACATGTAGGTGCATTTAACCACAATCATAAACGTTCAACTCCTTCTTGTGGTAGTGGACTCATTCTCTTAATAAACAACTAGGATTCAAATTATGGGAAAAGGAAAAAACTTAATTTAGAAAATCCTTTAAAAGTGACTAACTAGCATCAATGAAAAATAAACAGATATATTCAACAAAAAACTGTCTTACCCTGCTTGTTCAAAGTCTTTTCCTAAGGTGGAGTTAAAGAAGGTAGTGACAACGGGCTCTAAGGTGTTGTTATCATGGAAGGGGAAAGAAAGGGTTTCTTTCCAAGGCAATTTGGAGGAGAACCGGTCAGCATGTGCACCAGAATAGCCCCAGACAGAACCAGGAGTCTTATGAATACTAACTTTTCTGTTAATTGGGAGCTTAAAAAAAGCATCCATTTGTTCATACGCTTCAGCAATGAGAAGAGGATCAATCCCGTGGTTGATAACTTGGAAGAACCCGTGGCTGGAGCATGCCTTGCGTATGAGCTTAACGGCAACGTTCGTGGCCTCTTCATCACCTCTCAGGAACCCTCCAAGGTCCACCATGGGGGCTTGGAACTCCTCGTTCGCGTCCACTACACACTCCTTAGGCCAAACGAAGCTCATGGGAACGTGTGGCTGCATTTGCAGCCAAGAGGGGTCGAAGAAACGGCTTTGAACTTCTTGGTGGTTCAGGGATGACACCATACAGAAACCTGAATTCATTGTGAGAACTTGTAGGTTTAGGTAAGTAAGAAAAGAGGCTACACGAGAAAATAAAAAGAGAGGGACTTGGTGGAGTTAGAGCACAAAGGCCAAGAAGTGGCATGTATTTGTAGAGTTGAGACATGGAATAGTGCGACCGTGAATCACTACAAACAAACGAGAAAACATTTGGAGTAGAATCCGGTTCTTTTTCCATCAAGATATATCCTAGATTTCACTTCTACATGATGTTTGAGTAAATTCTAGTATAAAATTGTTTCCCTAAAAAATCCAATTCATACGAAAAATTCAACCTCAAGTTTAGTTAGTTATTACCAAATTGGACGTAAGTGGAACTGAGTTTAAAGAAATTTAAAATAGAAAACAAATTGGAAGTGCGTACAAGTGTACGATGTAGGGGGTTTGTTGTTCACGCGCCTTTATTTTGTCCAGAGGTGTTTTTGGTCCAATTCGGTTGTTGTTGTGAGAATTATTTGTAACCCATTTTAGGGCGAACACTCTTTTTAGGGTCACATTATTACATGATTTTTTGCAACTATTCCTTTACATTGTTGAAAAAGATTTGCGCGGCGAATGTGGTAGGAGAATACTGTTTATAGATTAATTATATAGAAGGGACAAAATGGATTAAGTATATGGTGTACTAGACTTAAAAGGCTCTCACGACATCCTAATTAAAGTGTTTGGATTAAATGTCCGATATAAATTAAAGATCTATTCATTCTTTATATGTATAATGGTTAGAGTACTCTTATAGAAACTTAAAGAGTTCTTTTCTTTCTATAAAATATATTTGAAGTATTAAAAAAGTAATACTAGTAGAAAAACGATATTTAATCGCCATTGTATAAGGCTTACAAGCGCGGTTGTGCAACTGCAATGGATTCAACCGCGATAACAAGTATTGAAGATACAAATGCAGTTGTACAAGCGTGATGAAAAGTATAACATACCACCGCAGTTCTTCAGAAACCGCGTTAAAAATGGCTCAGAGTGTGCTAAAGTAACAAAAACTGGCACATACCAACACGGTTGTAGAGGGAACTGTGCTGGTATGTGCCAGTTTTTTTTTTAAATGGCAGCAGTAAGGCTTACAAGCACGGTTGTGCAACTACGATGGATTCAACCACGATAAAAGGTATTGAAGATACAAATGCGGTTGTACAACCGCGATGAAAAGTATAACATACCACCGTAGTTCTTCAGAAACCGCGTTAAAAAATGGCTCAGAGTGTGCAAAAGTAACAAAAACTGGCACATACCAGCACGGTTATAGAGGGAACTGTGCTGTGCCAGTTTTTTTTTTTTTAAATGGCAGTAGTAAGGCTTACAAGCGCGGTTGTGCAACTGCGATGGATTCAACCGCGATAAAAAGTATTGAAGACACAAATGCGATTGTATAACCGCGATGAAAAGTATAACATACCACCGCAGTTCTTCGGAAACCGCGTTAAAAAATGGCTCAGAGTGTGCAAAAGTAACAAAATCTGGCACATACCAGCACGGTTGTAGAGGGAATTGTGCTGGTGTGTGCTAGTTTTTTTTTTTAAATGGCAGCATCTATTCGCTGCTGCCTAATACCAAAATTCAATTGCTGTTGCACAACCAAAATTCATTTACTGCTACCAAAACCAAAATTCAAAGTCCAATATCTCCAATTCAACACATACTCAATTCAAAATTCAAGTTTCCACAAACACAACAATTCTAAGTATTGACACAAACATTATATAAGTCTATATATGCATACACTAGAAAGTTGTTACAATATACTACAACTTAG
>Ga0099825_1009816_pt1 | contig 10725 bp, 6 predicted proteins | sample SiratroredBW_FD_76838 | JGI IMG/M metagenome (GOLD analysis project Ga0099825, IMG submission 76838) | Root nodule microbial communities of legume samples collected from California, USA - Siratro red BW | ecosystem: Host-associated > Plants > Roots > Nodule | place: USA: California | collected...
AGCGTATTTAGGAAAAAAAGTATTGGAGTATAGCTAAGATTTAATTAATAGTTGTGTGGATTCTGTTTCTAATGAATGTGAAGAGGGCAAGCACCCCATCCATATATATTCTCATATATAAACAAAATAGCACTTTTTTAAATATAAGCAAAATTTTAATTATTTTACTTCATATAATAATACTTTTTTATTAAAATACAATTTAATAAACGTATGACCTTTGGTAGTATAACTATTATCTGTAATTTTTTGTTTAAAAATGATATTTTTGGGAAGATATTAAAAAGTTAATAAAATTCAGTATAGTTAATTGATTTGTTTTATAAATGAAAGATGGTAGGTAATATGATGTTAGAAGAATTCAAAGTTTAGTTTTAAGATCAATAATGGGTATCAAAAAGTACATGCATTATGGTGTAAGATTCCAACATTCGTGTCTTATTTCTAAGTGCTTTACCTTTTATATTATAATAACAGAAACTGACATGTTAACCTTGAATTGCTCACGCGAGCTCAGTATTAATTCGTTAAACATTTATTTACATTAATGTATGATTCATTTTTCTTTCCCATTCTTCATGAATATAGATATTAGAAGAGATATATTTTTAAATATAGAGACTAAGAGGTAAAATTTTATGTATCATATGTAACTAAACAAGTAATAAAATAAAAATACACATTCAGATAAGGAAGAGTTGCTTCATGATAGAAAGATACTATTAAAACACATCTGAGGAAGGTTGAAACTATAATAGTGATGATACTTTTGTCAGCAACTTTTTTCAGCAGTCCATGATTTCTGCAATCTATGTAGTTTTCGGCATATATCTGCAATATTACCATAAATATGCCACTTTTCCTTTAGTGATCTTTAGAAAAAGGAGCACAAGATATCAAGCTTGAGTTTCCTGCATGGCAATTTATATCAAACATTTGTTTCTTTCGTCTTTGATGATTCAAAACATTGAACGGCCTCATACTGAAAACTTGGCAGATTGTTGAGATTTAAGGGAATATCATGGACGAGAATGGAAGCTCAAGTAATGAACCAAAGAACAAGAGAAACTTACCTGTCTCAGTTTTCTTCAAAGATGCAAGGTACCCTTATGTTTTATCTATCAACTCATCACCCTTGTTTTATGGAGGAGCAGAATCTTTCTAGAAAGAAACATGTGACTGCAAAATACTAATACTTGGTTCAATACTATGTAGACATGTTTTCAAGATGGATTCCATTGCCAAGGAGATACTTGGGATTGCATTCCCTTCTGCACTGGCTGTTGCTGCTGATCCTATTGCTTCTCTCATAGACACTGCATTCATAGGCCACTTGGGTACATTTCCTTGTCATTATTATGTCATGTTTGGACAAAAAACACACACACACATGTAAATTGCATTAATCAGGTTTTGTGCTTTGGCTTTGGCAACTTTTTCCCACACACTAGTTGCAAGTTGTAGTAGTCATAATAGGAAGGTTTTGTATGTCATTTGGTCCCTACATAGGAATAGTCCCTATATGTGAAAAGCCCTTAGCTTTAGTCCCTAGGAATTGCAAAGACCAATGTGTAGGGTCTAAAACTTTAAGTTCTTTGTTTCTCATACATTGATTCCTACAAAAAGAGTGTCACTTATAAATAAGTAGTGGTTGAGAAAAATTGTAATGCTCCTACTTTTTACACTAACTTTTCATTATTCATTTGTTTAGGGCCCGTAGAGCTTGCTGCAGCAGGAGTGTCCATTGCTTTGTTCAACCAAGCTTCAAGGATTACCATCTTCCCTTTGGTTAGCATCACAACTTCCTTTGTGGCTGAGGAAAATACCATCGAAAAAATCAATAAAGAAAAGAATTTGACTGAAAACATTAAGGCCAAGTCCAAGGAAGTAAGGCCTGAGGATCATCTGATTCAAGATATAGAGAAAGGAGCATCCAAGGAACACAATGAAACTCCAACAGAATATTCATCTTCAAGAAGTGGCACAAGTGAGCTCGTGCCAAAAGATTCTGCTCCTGAGAATGTGGAATCGGATGGTACTTTCTGACCCTTTCTGGTTTTGCCTTTCACTAATACACATGACACATTTTACAGCTTCGAATGCATTGACACAAACTAATGAGTAGGAAATTCATCATGATAAAGATTATATATATTATAGATACCACGTCGAAAGAAAAGATCGTTATAATACTTTACAAGTCAGTTTTGTAAAGATAAACTAAGCTTAAACTTCCTAATAATATATAGATATGAAATAGTTGGATAGTGAGTAGAGAGAAATGAATGCATTGAAAGTTTGTGTTCTCCCATTTTAGTTTAAAGTAACTAATTTTCTTATCAGATTGCAATACAAGTGTAAGCAAATCTACCTCTGCTAGTAGTAGTAACAAGAGTATGTCAAAAGCTGGAAGAAAGAAGAGACACGTGGCTTCTGCATCAACGGCACTACTTTTTGGCACAATCCTTGGTCTCCTTCAAGCAGCAACCCTTATATTTGCAGCCAAACCTCTATTAGCTGCAATGGGTCTGAAACCTGTATGTAATCATGAGTTACATGTAACAACAAATCTTGATTTTCTGGAGGGCACTTTTTTAATCTTTTACTAAAGTGGGGCTTTTTCTCTTTGTGTAGAATTCTCCTATGCTAAATCCAGCTATCAAATACTTGAGATTGAGATCTTTAGGTGCCCCTGCAGTGCTTCTCTCCTTGGCCATGCAAGGAATCTTTCGAGGATTCAAGGACACTACAACTCCTTTATATGTTATTGGTAGGTTCAGATGATCCATTGTCTTGAAATGAAGCCAATAATAGGGACAAAGTGAAAACATCAAAAGTATGTTAATTGGAAAGGCACTTGGTATAAAAATGTTAATTGGTTTTCAAATGTATGCACAAGGAAAAATAGAAGGAAGGCCAATTAAAGGGTTAATGGGAGATATTTTGTCAAATTTTTCCTTGAATTGATTCATCTTTGTGTGTGGTTTTATAATTAGTTTCGGGGTATGCATTGAATGTGGCTTTGGATCCAATTCTGATCTTCTACTGCAAACTGGGCATCAAAGGTGCAGCCATTTCACATGTGCTCTCTCAGTAAGTCTTACATCCTAGTTGTGTTCAAGCATTTCATTTGGCAAAACATGAACTTACAAAATGGTGACCCTTTGTCATTAGGTATGTGATGGCATTGGCCCTCTTGTTGATATTAACTAGAAAAGTGGATCTTGTTCCTCCAAGTATTAAGGACTTGCAGATTTTCAGGTTTCTTAAAAATGGTATGTGAACATGCTGGTTTTGATTTCTATACTATAACTGAAATCTCACTCTCCTCTATTAGAAATGAAGAAAACAGATAAAAATAGTCATCTAGAGTAGACTGAAATTCCAGTTCAATTAGTGACCAAACTCATGTTAAAGTTTATTTCAATTTCAATAGGAGGTCTTTTGTTGGCAAGAGTTGTAGCTGTGACATTCTGTCAAACCTTGGCAGCCTCATTGGCAGCAAGATTTGGTCCAATTCCTATGGCTGCTTTCCAAACCTGCTTACAAGTGTGGCTGACATCTTCCCTTCTTGCTGATGGTTTAGCTGTTGCTGTACAGGTACATAAACATTTCTCTTGCTACCATTGGTTTGTAAAAAGTATAATCATATTACATGTAAGAGCTTGTTTTATTGTTGTGTTTTAAGAAATAAATAATCACATAAATGTTATCTTATCTTCACTTAGTATACATACAGGAAAATAAACAAGAAACTCTTACATAACTTCTTGAAATAGTTAGTATTACTAATCACTTTCACCATCTCACAGGCAATTCTAGCTTGTTCCTTTGCTGAGAAAGATTATGAAAAGGTGATTGCTGCTGCAACAAGAACACTACAGATGAGTTTTGTTTTAGGAGTTGGACTCTCTCTTGCAGTTGGAGTTGGCTTATACTTTGGAGCTGGAATCTTCTCCAAAAGTGTACTTGTTGTGCACTTAATCAGAATAGGCCTCCCGGTACAAATTTTTTTCTGCATCACTTTCACTACAAACAATTATTTTGATAAGAATGAAACATATGTCAGAAAGTTTGTAACACTGGTCACACACACTCAATTCAACCAAATAGAAACCACAACAAAGAATTTGATGAGACTTTTCTGTGTGATTTTTATCTGATGAATTTCATTTTGCTCACCAGTTTGTTGCTGCAACACAACCAATCAATTCATTGGCCTTTGTCTTTGATGGTGTGAACTATGGGGCTTCTGATTTTGCATATTCTGCATACTCCTTGGCAAGTTCACCTACCATGATTTCTTTTCAAATTTTTTGTGATGTTGCATTAACATCCAAATTTATTTAGCTTGTTCTTATGCTCTTAATTTGTTCAGGTTACTGTGTCATTAGCAAGTGTTGCTTCACTGTTCCTTCTCTCTAAGAGCAAAGGTTTTGTTGGACTATGGATTGCACTGACCATTTATATGAGTCTTCGCATGTTTGCTGGTGTATGGAGGTAAACATTCCTTGTTTTAGAGCATGTTTTTACCAGTTTCTACATAAATTGTTTTTATCATTTTTTTTAAATTAAAATTAGTTTATGCATATAATATTTTAAACTTTTCTAACATATAAATAAATATTTTTTTCTTATTTTCTTATTTCAAGAGTGCTTATGAAAAAATTCATCCCAAAATATCTTTAAAAATCTAAAAGTACTGCATATTAACATGGTACAGAACATATTATAAGGTTTATAATGAGTAGGTGGGAAGAAATTTTTCCACGAGCACTTTAAAAAATAAAATCAACTTCTACACATGCTAAAATTAATTTTATTTATATAGAATTAATTTGTAAAATCCATTTTTTCTAAAATATTTTTTTTTTTTACATTTGCATAAACTAATAGTTTCAACTTATAAAAAGTCAATTTCTTTTTTTCTCTCTTAATAGTATTTAGGAAGAAATTTTCTCCAAAACAAATCTAATATATATTGTAATAATTTAATTATAATGTTTTCTCAATGTAATATCTTTTTACACAAGCACCATCTATCATGAATGAAGAAGCATGGTTAGATATTGACAGTTAAAATAATTACTTTTAAATTATAAGTAAGGTTACTCACAGGTTAAAAAATATATTTTTTTCTATAAAAAACAATATCAAAATTAAGCTCATATTATAAAGACAGAACTTGAAAACAATTAATTAAATAACTATTTTAGATTTATTCTCCAAATAAAATTAAAATTTTACTTCAATAACAAAGTTCAACCTTTTACATTTAAAATGAAATTTTAATTTTAATTGAAGAACAACATCAAAAGAAAAACTACACCTAAATTGTATCCATGCAAATAACTATTGTAAAATAGCTAATTAATTACAACAAAGACAATAAGATCTTAATCACTTATGCTTAATTATACACTTGCAATGAAAATGCAGGATGGGAACAGGAACAGGACCATGGCGTTTTCTGAGAGGACTTTCAATGTCTTGATGATGCAATCTAACGAAAAAAATTGGGAAGAAAATATGTTGTTTTGTATCACTTTTCAGTGTTTAGGATCAGTTTTTTTCAAGACATAATTTCTGTTCTCTACTATGGTCATAGTCTTATTCTATATTGGATAGGCCATTTACAAGTGTAAGTGTCATATTTAAAGTATGTTTTTTTTTCTTTTTTTTTTTTGACCTTATGGTCTTTGTTTAATGTATTCTCTGCTCATTGTTATATCTTGTATTATTCCTACTGTTAGTATGTAAACTCTGAGTGCATGGATATACACATGAGAGAAATAAATACATATCACTATTATGTTTCATCTCCCTCTATCGCTTTAATAAAATACAAGAGAAAAACAAAATAAGAGATTTTGTATTCTAGTGATAGATTATTTGATTATTTTGCTTTAATGCGATGTCTTACTAATGGGATTATTTCTCCTATTGGAAAGAGTAAGTGCAATATTTTAAAACTTAAAAACGAGCCCATTAAATGTAAGAAAAAGGGATACTATAATGGTGTTAAAATAAAAGATAAACTTATGTAAAATTTTAAAAGTTAATGTTTCAGTATAATTTAAGAAATTATAGAGATTCAGTATAATTTATTTAATAATTTGTTGTCTTCGATATTTCCTCTTTCAATAACGCCAAAAAAAGAAATTGCTAATGTAATCGCCATCTTTGGTGATATAGAACCTCTATGGAAAAGTCGAATCTAGCATAGTGAATCCTTTGTCCATTTCAAAGATTTTCTTTTTGTCTTTTCTTTTTATTCTTTTCTTGTTCTTTCTTTATGTTTCAAAATAAAGATTCACAATCGGTCATCATTCTTTGCATGAGGGCATAGGGTTAAGAGACTGAATTGAACATTCATTATTAAAATCAACCAACTCCCAATGTTGTTGGTTAGAATATTAATAATGCATTCTATATGTTTCAGTAGAAATTCATGGATCCATATGATTTTAGTTTGCGAAACCAAAAGTTATAGAATCACTTGTTATGCTATCAATCTATTAAATAGGAGATGAAGAGGATTTTATTATTACATGTTCTTTGTAAAGGTTATATAACAAACATAGATAATAACTTATTTAACATGCTCTTATAAATTAGGAGAGGAAGGTCTTTGTTGTATTACACACTATATTTAGAATATTTATTTCAAAATGAATTTATTATTTTAAGATGATCATTTTAGAAATATTTATTTTATTTCTAAATAATTATTTTAAAATAAGTTAAATAATTATTTTATTATATTTTAAGAAAAATAAGGGGGGCTTAACCCAATTAAATTACCCTTTTGATTAGATTACAATCCACTTATCACTTATGACAAGATACAGAAATTTATGCTCAACTTATTGAACCCTAATTCCAACCCGAATTAATTAACTAAGCGAGAATTAACACTAAGTTTTCCTTATGCAAATTAAGTATTAAGCATTCACATACATCATTCATTTCATCCCAACAACTCCTGACTGACTCCATTAAACATGAACAAAGACAGGAATTTCTTCATATTAACTGAAACATTAAGCATGAACTAATAAAAGCATTAAGCACAGAAGATAAAATGATGAAGAGTTAAAAGACAAAGAAAGCAAAAATAACACAACAGCAATCTCAAAGCTTCATTGCAATCTGAATCAAAAAAATAACCTTATACATTAGTCTTCCCTTAAATTCGAATAAAGCAAATGAATATTAAATGCAAAACGAAATTAAAAATAAAATTGAATTAAAAGGAAATTGAATTGAAACAAAAACAGAAGGTAATTGCTGAGAAAAGAAAATAAATACATAACCAATTTTTGTTTTCAGAGAGAGAAAAGGAACTCAATCTCAAAACCAAAGAATAAAGAATTGTACGTTTATCTTGTCTTCCTCTGTAAGAAGCGGCTAGACCTAAATAAGTGTTCAACACTAAACTTAATGGGCCCAAATTTATTCAATTTTAGTCCAACCAATGAAAACTGAAAATAAAAACTGATAATGTGGTAGCTCCTCTTCAATTCCAGACTTAATTTTCAAGTCCAGTAAAATTCCAAAACTGCTCTGAAAATAATAATAAAATTAGCTCAAAAAATCCAAATTAAATAAAATTACTAATAAATGAAGCACAAACAGTGAAATTGAGAAAATAATAAAAAATTAAACACAAATCACTAATCAAAATAGAAAACAAGTAAATAAAGAAAAATAATGACTAATCAATAACACTCGTATGTTAATACTATTAAAACTAATATGTTAACATTACTAATTAAAGATTATAACACTCATGCAACTAATATATTAACACTGTTAAAACTAATATGTTAACATTATTAATTAAAGATAATATAGTTACTTTTATTATCAAATTCATATTTTTATTAGATGTTGAGGATAAAAATATAAAAAATTAGAAATATATATTTTAATATAAATTAATTTTAAAGTATTAAAAACTTATTTAACTCTTCTACAGTTGGATCTAATATATGTCAAAACACCTATTCTAAATTAAATATATTTTAAATGGTTCATTTCTCCTCTTCTTCTTTTGTTATCTGAAACTTTTGTTATGTAAAATAAGTTACATATTTATTATGTTTCTCAGTCTCATATCAAAATCAAAAAGTTGGAAATTCAACTTCGAACAACCAAGAAGGGTCGTTCAATTACAATATATCTTCTCAAGAAGATAGTTGATACTCTTGTTGTTATTGGAGCATCCATCTCTAACGATGATCATGTTGAAACAATTTTAGATGGTTTGTCAGACAAATATACGATTTTGTCACCTCATTTTTGTCTCTTATTGACCCTTACCCTGTTCATGAAATAAATCCTCTTCTTTACCAATTTGGCATTCTGGTCTTGGACATACTTCTTATGACACTGTAAAACAAGTTTTAAATAATTGTAATATTAAAATGTGAATAAATTTGTGATGTTTGAGTTCAAGGAAAGTTTCATCAACTACTTTTTTTTACTTCTCGTACAATTTGTTCTACTTCTCGTACAATTTGTTCTAATCCTCTTGATCTTGTTTACATTGATATATGTGGTCCCGCACCTGTAAACGTACTAATGATGTTCAATATTATGTTATCTTTATAGATGCTTACTCAAAATTTACGTGGCTATATCACTTACATGCTAATTCTTAGATATCTATTTTTACACTATTCAAAGCACTTGTTGAAAATTAAACTGAATGTAAAAAAAAAAAATCAATACAAACTGGCAATGTAAAAGAATTCCTTGCTCTGAATTCATATCTTAATAAACATGGCCTAAGACATCATCTAACTTGCTCACACACTCATGAGAAAAATGAATCTATTAAAAGAAAACACAGGCACATTGTAGATACTGCTCTTTCTCTTCTTGTTAGAGCTAGTCTTCCAAGAAATTTCTGAGGTGAGTTTTTTGTTACTGTATAGTTTACATTATTAATGCTCTGCATATAGTAAAAGTAAATTTGATTTCCATTCTTCAACTTATCGTTTTTTGGGATATAGCGCTAGAAATAAAGGTTATATATATCTCAAACCATCAGGTAAAACATATGTCTCACAACATGTTCTATTTAATGAAAATTTATTTCCTTATAATATGTATCTTACTGCCAAAGCCTCTCCCTCTCACTCTCTACACAATGCTTCTAATCCCATAATTGTCTTACAACCTCACTCTAAGGCAGGTATTTCCAAACCTAAACTTTATACCACCTCAACTTCTTCTGTTCTTACTCAGTCTACTAAAATTACTATTTCTGATCTTGCATGGTACAATGCTATGAAATTGGAGTATAATGCTCTTGTTGCCAATAATATTTGGTGGCTCATTGATCTTCCTTACGGTGTAAGCATTATTAGATATAAATGGGTCTTCATATTAGACGTACAATTTCTTTGTATATGGTTATTTATCACTATAAAATTTGAAATCACTTTTTTTTCATCCTTACAAATTGTGTGAATTTTAATTTGAATCTTTGTAAAATATTTTCTTTAACTTTTATGCCTTCAAAATTTTAAATCATAATTTTAGTCTCCCATATTTATTTTATGATGTGTGAATAACATTTATTTTATGGATCTTAAAGCTTTTATGTGCAATGTTGACATTATATTACAATACTAGTATGCATTAAACCTTTTGTTCAACAAATAAGTATCTAACTAATGTTACATGTTCTTACCGGAAATAGGTACATTACATAATACTGAATCAAAAGTGGTAATTTCAATTTTAAAGAGGTCAAAAACAAAGAAAAAAAATTGACGATAATCAAAACAAAAACTCACTCATTTTTTACCAGAACTAAAATCATAATTAAATATTTCAAAATACATCTCACAGTATCATACATTTCGGAACTCATTATTGTTAAATTTATATCTCAGAAACGTAATCCAAAAATGAATACCTGTACTTTTAAATGCTCAAAAATACGTATTTTCACGCACTACCTATGGGCCTATACTGAATTCAGAAATGAATTTTTGAAAAAAAAAAAAAAAGTTTAACCCAAAGTTTACTTTCATTTGCGAAAAGCGTGAGGGAATTTCTAGTCAAAAGGGAGCAAAGTGCCAAAAAAAGGGAGAGTAGCATCCCTTATGTGCAAACATGAAAAAAAAAATACGTGAAAAATACTACACAATTGATTATATAAAGTAATAATCAATTATATTATAATTTTTAATTTTTTTCATGTTCAAAATAACTACATAATCAATTATATCAATATCAAGAACATAATTAAGTATATAGATTTTTTTCAAACATGTTTTTAATCTGATAAATAAATCACTTTCATTATTCGGTAAACCATAAGATAAAATTACAAGGCTCTAAGAATAACAAATCTAGCATAACCTATCCAAAATACTTCCTCTGAAACATTCCCAATACATTTTAGTACATACACTACATTCATGTGGTGATTGTTCATATGGGGTAGGAGGAAGAAAGTGCCCCATGAGTAATATACAAAAAAAATCTCTATTGGGTTACAAGGTTTAAATGTACTTCGCCCATGTTGGGAACAATGCTTTTGAAAAAAAAAAAAAAAAACAATAGACTACCATATTTTTTTTTTTTTTTTTAAAAAGAATGTTTTTTTTTTATTTTTTTTTTTTTTTTTTTTTTTTTTTTAAAAAATGTTTAAGTTATTTAATATACTTTTACATAATAAAAAAAAAAAAAAAGAAGTTATAGTGG
>Ga0099825_1009818_pt1 | contig 10721 bp, 4 predicted proteins | sample SiratroredBW_FD_76838 | JGI IMG/M metagenome (GOLD analysis project Ga0099825, IMG submission 76838) | Root nodule microbial communities of legume samples collected from California, USA - Siratro red BW | ecosystem: Host-associated > Plants > Roots > Nodule | place: USA: California | collected...
AAAAAAAAAAAAAAAAAAAGAAAAAAAAAAAATTTAAAAAAAAAAATAAAAGAAGGAGTTTTTAAAAAAAAAAAAAAAAAAAAAAGGGGAAACTAGCTTCTCATCTCATTCTCCCTGTCCCTGTTCTTCCTCTCACTACAAACTCTCTTGTCTTTCTCACAGGCAGTCTCCTTTAAGCTAAAAAAAGGGAAAACAACCAAAAACAGCTTCCACTTTACTTCATAGCTCTTATTTCAAGTTTAACTTTAAAGTACTTTTAAGCAAAAAAAGGCAAGGAAAAAAGCTGAATCAAATATAGACACCAATATGGTTTCATTTATTTTCCAGGCTGTTTTAACTTCAAAACAATAACTGCATTCAATTTTGAAGGAGAAGATGCAATCATTGCAATGATTTGACCTTTTCATGTTTATCTAATAATTTTTTGCTTGTTTATAGTAAAAGTCATATCATGGAAGATCTTATCCTGATAAACAAAAACAGAAAAAAGAATTGCAAGTGGAAGGGTTGGATACAACTACCATGGGTAATCTCAGTGAAGGTATGCCCCCTGGTGGAAATGAAAAGTCATTGCTTATATAATTGTATGATCTATCTGGAGATCCTCCATTTGCAAGATATGGCTTAGAGCTACTTGAATTGCTTGAACTGGCAATACATCCATTTCCCATAGATTTTGAAAGGTCAATATTCATCTCAGAAATTTTTTTGACCCTCTTTTCTTGAACCTGTTCAATTCTCAGATGAGGAAAAATATGAATAAGTACATACAAATATAAATGCAACATCATTCATTTTGTATACATGCACAAGCAAAACAATCAATGTGGGTTACATGTTTATTCAAAATAACTTCCCTTTAGGATATTTCTATTAGCAAGACCCTCTTTTGTATCTACTTCTCACAACATTCAATCATCTCAATGCATTGAATCAAAATAGCTATTAAGACACCACCACAAAGCATAATAACAGTTTGGAAGTTAAACTTAACAAGAAAAAGACATCAGCTTTGGTCTTTTGAAAGACAGGAGTGTTCAGAAAGGCAATCATGATATCATACGCATAAAAAGCTACAACCTATACATGCATGCACCCTCAAAAGTCATTCCTCTATATGCAAAGTTATACTGTTAATTTAGAATTAGTTCAATTAATGATCAACAAATCAAAAATCAGCTATTGATCTCAGATAGAAACAGAGTGGCCAACCCTCACACCACTATAGCAGGGTTATCACCATACTGAAGATTGTCAATATAAGCCATGTAATTTATATTACATATTAGCAATGGCTAGAAATTTCAGGAAAAAAAAAATTGAAGATATATTCCAACTTCAAATTTCTTAATTAATCTACAAGAGTCATAGTCACAAGCTAAACAGACAAGGTAATAACAACAGAGCTTAGTACGAAAAAAAAGTGAACAACACCGTAACAGGATAGAGGTAGACCAAAGCCAAGACATGTGAGAGATGAAAAGGACTTGGGTGACAACAGAATTTACCCATAGTTGACATATAGAAAAGGACAATGAGTTACAAGGCTAGGCTGAAACTATGCTGTCAAGCAGTAGGGCAAAGGGATTGTGTCAAAAGAGAGAAACTTAGAGGATGTTTGCACAAAATAGTAAACGGATTTCAGACCCTCTGCTCTTAAAAAGGGAGAAATCATGAAATAACCCCCACAACAAGGCTAATGGCAGGTTTTAAGCCCCTATTCACAGTTGCCGCCATAAATTACCAACATTTCTGTCACATTAGTGGGTGAGAGAGCTGCAGAGAAAAATATAACACAACAAACTTTGTGCAGTGACCAAAAAGACTAAGCACCATGACAGACTGATTTGGGATACTACAGCATGCTATTAATAAGTACACCTCAAATTATAATTGGTAACTTCAGAAGGCTAAGCCTTGCCAATTGAATCCAATAAGAAAGATATATGAGCTCAAGCATTAATACATCTCTGGAAACAAAAAACTGTCAAAACAAGTGACCAATGTTAGTTCATCAGATTTACAACCTTGGGCACAATTTGTCAATGAATTGATAAATGACAGCACTAAGCATACCTTCCAAAATTTGATTGTTTTATCGTTTGTGGAGAGAAGGAAGAGGGCACCATTAGCTGTTAGGCACCATCTGATTTTGTTGATCTTTTCTTCAATCTCCAAACTCTTGAGATAGTCAAACTGAAACGAACATCATACAAAATAAATATTGACACTTCTAAGCCATAGGATGTTGGGGTAACACTAGTAGTAAAATGATGATTACCTCAGGTTCGTGACTCTGAAACTCTGTTTTGTAACGAAACTCTGGATGTCTACTAATAGAATAGTCCATCCTCTCCAAATCCCTTCTTGATGCACCATGCTGCATGTTTCAGCATGCATACATATTACAATTACAAAATACTAAGTGCATAACATAGAATTTGTCAAAACAAAGTTTAGCTTCTTTTTTTCTTAAGTAAAAGAAAAAATCACTTGCACAAGAAAAAACAGTCTTACATCTTTTGTATCTGTTCTCTCAAAGAGAACCACTCGACCACCCCGATCACCAGTAGCAAGGTGATCACCAGACTTGTCAAATTCAATTGCAGAAATTATGTCCACTGTAGAAAGACAAAAAGGCCAATAGTCATGAAACTTTCACATTACCCTGCAACAAAAGTTAATTAGTATACAAAAACATCAAACAAATTCTTCTTTTTGCAGCCACTAGGACACACAGTCAATCCCACTCTCCTGGTATCTTCATTACTTGAAAGCACCTAATTCCTTATCCTAAATAATTCCTTCATATAACACTACATATCTGACTAACACTCTCCCGGTATCTTCATTACTTTTCACCTTTTGTTTGGATAGGAATTAAGGTTTCCTGACAAAGAATTGCCACAAACACACATTCTTTTACTGTGAGCTAAGCATTTAACTCAAGAGACAAACCCAGCCAAAACAAAGTTTTCTTTTACATTGTCAAAGGCCAGTAGTAAGACCAGACCCAGCAGTCAATCTTCAACATCACTAGCCATACTACGCAACACCAAGATCTAACCCATCATACTTCAACAAACTCACATTGATTGACAAACTAAAGCAACCAATCCTCCACAACAGAAGTGGCTACAGCATAAAGAACACCAAAACCAAACAAGACCCACAATCAGACAAGGATTAAAACACTGACCCAGAAGCCAAAACAAGCATTACTCGACAAAACAAACAAGGGAGTAATGAACCACGATCCGAAACAGATCGAATCAAACCCTAATCCCAAACCAGGAATTGGATCCGACAAAGAGACGAAAAGCATGGCCTTTTTCTCCACGCAAAAATAGGAGGTACGACAATTACCTTCCTGAACCTCTTCCCCTGCCGTGCGTTCCCCAAAGACCTGTGAGAATTTCCAGTCCAGAGGGTGCGGTGGACCCGCCGGAGCTGCCACGACCTCATCGCCAGCGTTCATTGTCCCGAAATCAACGGTCACCGAACACGCGACTGAATCGGCCAATCCTATGAGTGCATCAAAGATCGCTTTCTGGGTTCTCACAAGATCATAGGTTCACAAAGACCCGTCTAAAAAAGAAATAAAATTTCTTTTCTCTTCTCTTTGGGTTCCCAGTTGAACCATTGGAACACAAAAAAGACCAAAATTTCTCTCTCTCCTGCACCCCTTCTCTATCTAAGTTATTCTCTCTCTACGAGGACAAATTCGGAATTTTCAGTATTAAAATATTACTCAGCAAACCGTTCTTTGCCCTTGAGATGAGAAAAAAAGGAACAAAACAAAACATAATCACACGTACACACTAACTCACTTGTGTTTAGTTCTCCCTCCACAATAGGGTTTTGTTTGTTTTTGACATACTGTAAAAAAAATATATACTTTTCAAATTTTCTTTGTGTGCTATGATACCCTCATTTGTTGTTCCACATGGAAGTGGAGAACGACGTCGTTTGATTGGACTGTGATAGTCCACGAGAGTACACATGTGTGGCTGGACTGTGTGGTACAGTCAGGTGAGGTTAAGAATATTTTTCAGGATGATTCAATTCAACTTAGTTAATTAATTCAGGATTTGTTTGGGTTGTTGAATTAAACAAATGTGGTTCTGTGAAATGACTTCAATGCCCTTGCATTCTTATTCTTCTCTTGTTTTTATCACTAGAGCAATAACCTATTGTAAAGGAATAATAGTTTTAGAAAATAATAGTTGAAAAAAAAAGACAAAACTTGGGTAATGGATAATAACATCATGTGTTGTATGTTGTGACAATGGTGAACATGGAACACACACATGCAATGCAAGCAAAAGTGTGTGATGATACCTTAACTTTGTTTCCATTCCAAACTTGTGTGACCAATAACTTGATTTTGACATTGAGATGGAAGTTACTCATACACACACCACAGTTTCACTCAACTGTTTGGAGTTTTGTTCTCAAATGATCTTAGTGTTCTGTAAAAGATACTATTTATGCATCATTCTCTTATTTTCTTTTTAATATAAAATTAAAGTGTTTTGTCAATCTTTGAAACTTTATCTACCAAAGAAAGACCTTTCAAGCTTAATAATTAACTAAAACTTGATTATGAAGACAACATGTCATTTTCTTTTTAAAAGATAAATAACAAATATTAATAATTAATTTAATATCACAAGTTGACATAGTAATCAAGCATTTCTTTTTAAACAATTTATCTTGTCAAGAGTCTCATACAGAAGTGAAAACTTCCACAATAATATATTTGTGTATGATTTTAGTTTGTTTGAGGACAGAATTATTATTTAGCATGGTATTTGCTAAGTGAGGTGGTGTTCATGATGATTGAAGTTGAGCTCTGAAATTGACATGGCACCCTGATGCAAGGAAAGAAGACATTTTTTCTGTTGTGTTTCACAACACAAGATTATTGGTATTGATCCACAAAATGAGACTATTTGGGAACAAATAGTGTGTAGGTTAGGTGCAACCTTGTGCAGAGAAAGTCAATAAGTAAACAAATATTATACTATATTGTTAAATAATTTCATCCACTTGTCTAAATCTTTCAAATCAAAATATTAACAACATAATTTATAATATTCTCTTAAACATAATTATTATTATTGAGTAAATTTGATTAGAAGTGAATTTTCTAGTTTCTTCATTTCAGTCAATTATTTTTCTTACCTAACAGTAACCTTTCCATCATTTCAGCTTCCTTCATCATCTTGTCAAAATTTTCCATATAACTCTTAGCCTCAAATTGGAATGTTCCAATTTTCTTATGGTATAAATCTCACATAAAAGTATAGCAAATTTGCTTTTGTTATCTGTTTGTTAGCTAGCATGATATTGCATCTTTCTTGTGAAATTCTTAGTCAGTGACTTACAAGGACCTGGACCAGTTTGAGGATAAGCTTCAAATATTTTACTCTTTTGACACTGGAGATTTTGTTTCATTGAAAAAGTTAATGTTTTACTATGATAGAAATTTAATAAAAAATTAATGTAATTGGTGATACTATTTTTCCTATACTTTTCTTCTGCTAATTGTGATATCAATATAGTTCTTAGTTTGTCAAGCAATAAATTATCTCTTTCTCTTTATAGTTGATATTTATCTACTTTTTGTTCAATTTGTTCTTTGGTTGGAAGGAGAAAACTATTTTTTCCTTCCAATACTTGTGTATCTCATTTTTATTTGTCCTTATCATCATAATGGTAAGTAAATATCTGAACTTTAATGCTTGATCAGTGACACTATCTTCATCTACTCAGATACATTTTGATGGCTGCAACATTGGAAGGTCCTGATTGAATCATGGAATTCTCTAGAATGATCAAAACTCTGTTTAGAAAGGTTTAAACCTGATAATACCAATGATTTGGTCTTAATTAGTTTCCTTCAATAACTACAAAACAATCCATCAGTTGTCTTGTTTCCAACAACCTTAGCAAGATTCTTTCAATAACAAACAACAAATATATATAACTTATCCTAAGTATTTTATATTCAATGTCTTTAGTTAAAAAAATAATTTTCAATATCTACTAATTGGAAGTTTTCTCTTATATATCATTTATTAAAAAAATTATGTAAAACTAAAAGTATTTAATTATCCATTTATATAAATAAAAATGGATTTATTGTATATAAATATCTACTAAATATAAATAACTTTATCACCTTTTATTTTTATTTTTTTAAAATCAATATACACCGTAAGATAATATATATATATATATATATATATATATATATATATATATAATTTAACAGTTAGATTAATTAAAAATATATTTATTACAAAATGTAACAGTAGATTACAATAGGGTAGTTCATTCCTATGAATAATACATGTGTTTTGCATACCACACACATGAATCTTAAAACTGATAAAGAAAATCACGTATTTAAAAGATCTGACCACTTACAAATCACATCAAACACATGTATCACATAGGGATGATGTATTTTGCTTGGAAGAAACAATAAAAAATATTGAATTACGGTTTGTGTATGATCTTTCTATTACTTTCTTTTTCAGTAAAAACAAATTTAAATTTCACAAATTTTCCAAGTTTATATATCCATGACTTAATTCAGGGGTAATTTTACTATCAAATTCTGAATGTATAGTTTAAAAAAAAGGAGCTGATGTACTTAGTGCATATAGTACTCAACCTATATATTTTTTGCCAATAAACAAATTTATAAATGTAGAATATATTTAGAATATTCTTACCCATTTTAAAAATATACAATAACAACAATAAAGATTTATAAATATAGGATGTAATTGGAATAATCCAATCCATTTACAACTTATGTGGCTGTGGTAGAATGCATTATACATATATACTTGTAGATTAGGTATTAAAAAGTTTAAAGTTTTATGCAATTTCTAATAATCCAAAACAAAACTATGAAAAATCATTTTCCATATTTTAGTTCCTGCAGTTTGATTTCATAAATGAGATCAAATAACCTCTGCCTAAGATTTTGCTCTATTCGTATTTGTTGGTGGTAGTACTCATATATGTTTCATTCTTATCATGCTTTAACACAACTTAAGTAAAAATAAACCATGTTTAAAAAAGTGAGGTAAGAAATGTGTTTAGAAAATATAAATAAAATGCACAAGCATAAGAGATAATATAAAGAAGATGGTTTGACTTGATTGATGTATGTGATGGGCATGTGAAGGGAAAATGGTGATATTCCTCTTCTCAAATATTTAAGCTTATCTCATTGAACGAATAAGAATTTTATTGCTAAACACACGTCATTTTATACCAAAGACAAAACGCCAAAACATTGAGCTATTATTCTTATTATTTTCAAAGTGGTGTTTCACATACAATGTGATGCTGCTGTTGGTGTACCACATTTTTTTTATATTAGATCTACACTATATATAATAACAAGTTCTTGGACAAGTATCACTTCCTAAGGATTTAAAGTAATATAAAAAATAATAAAATTTTATACTAACAAAAATTATTAGATTCCTTGTGTTATCTAGACTTATAATTTACTTTATAAGTTAAGTATTTAAACTATATTATATATACTGAGATGGTAAAGAAATATAGATTTTGGTTATTATGTGTTAATGTTGATTTCAACCTTATTATTGGAGTTTATAAGATATAAGAAACTAGACATAAATTTAATAAATCTAAAATATTTCTAAATAAACTTTTGTGGTGAATTAAATTCTCACTTTTTATCCTAATATTATACGTACTTTTTATATACTCTTTTCAAGACTAAGAATAAGTTCTCACACTGATTCTACGTCAAACTTGATTCCTTTCAAAATTATTTAAAGTTAAGTGAGAACATTGTTATAAAAATAATATTGCTAGAAGCTATTATGACAATAGGAACACAGAGAAACAACTTTAAAAAAAAAATAATAATCTCATTATTTCAATATTAACACTAAAAAGTCAAAGAAATTTAAACAAATAGAAGTACAATATTTTATTAACTATAATAATTTTATTATTTTTTATATCTTTGTCTGTGTGTTTAAATAACAATACTTGATTAAAAGTGAATGTCAAATAAAGACAATTGATCAACAGTAATATAAAACTATATTTTTTCTTACTAAAATTGGTTATTACAATAATAGATGCGAAATGGATGTTTTCTCTTTAATTTATTAGTTGAATGATAGTACACTTTTCATAAATTAATACACTTACCATATAATTATATTCTTTTAAAGAATAGAAAGTTTCATTTTAGGTGCAATTATTATATTTTATTATATATAAATAAATAAGATTAAACTTTTGAAGCTAATACAAATACATTTTTTAAATCAATAAGACTGATTTTTTTTAATCTAATTAGTGTCGTTTTCAAAATCTAAAATTCAAGTTCAAATTAGAATGAACTAATTTTAAGAGATAATATGTAACCACAATGATAAAATATAGAAATAAAATACTTGATACTTAATGCAAGAAAAACATTACTTACTAACAAAAACCAGAATTCGTAAAAGTCATGTTATTTAAATTGGTTTCTAAAATTCATAACATACCATAAACTTGACCAATACAACTATAGATAGAATTAATAAAATACGATTTCAGTTGTAAATATTTTAGTAAATTTGATATCAAGGTAACAAAAAACTGAAAAATTGATTAAAATAATTTAAAAAGACCGATTCACTTTGATATAAAAATTTATATGGCTACAAACAGTGTATAGGGACAAGAGTGAAAAACATGGACTGCATAATATAAAGATAACTAGAGAATAAAAACATTACCTATGTGCTGTAGCTTAATAGTTTGGTGTCTTGTAATTTGCAAAACAACAAAGTACAATATCTAAATGTAGGTGAGATTTTCTATGAGATCCAAGTATCGATGCACATGCTAAATTCACAATTTAGCAGCTAAACAAAAGAATGAACCAAAACAAAATAGCAAAAAGAAAGCCACTCCAGACATATTCTTTTAGCCATCAAAGTGGATTTCATATGTGGCCAACTACAGCATTTAATTCCCTTTCATTTCATCATTTGATCACATATGTCACATGACTTTAACCTATATACCACACCTTCTTTTCTTAGCCCTTTGATTGTTTGACCCATCAAATGTTCATCTCATCCAATGCCTCTAATTAAAGACAAATGTTCCATGAAAATCTATACCTTTTGGGGTTCCTTAAGCTTTAAGTTCACTATAAATACCCTTTAATTTTCAAGTTTGGATCCAAGCAAGACACAATTTTTTTTTAGAGCAGTTGGAGACACCCAATAGGAATCTGATTCTTGAGAAAGGAGATTTGTTCTTCTGGGACATTGCCATTTTTTCCGGCACACTAGCTTTGTTACTGCAATGGCTGGAGTTGTAGTGGTTTTTGACTTTGACAAGACCATTGTCGACTGTGACAGTGATAACTGGGTTGTTGATGAGTTGGGTTTCAATGCTTTGTTCAATCGTCTCCTTCCTACCATGCCTTGGAACACTCTCATGGTAAGCTTTTCATTTGACAAGTAGTTTTTTTTTTCTTTTTTTTCATTAAAATGGATTCAATTATGTCATAGTTTTATATCCTATTTATTCTCTTCAAGAAAACATCTTCACAACACATTCTTTGTCACACTCTTGTAGATACATTTTTCTCTTCTTAGTTCAGATCTTTTCAAACTTATACTTAGTTTTAAACTTATAAAATTACACAAACCTATGATTTATATAACTTTTAACACTTTTAATGAGTAATAGAAAAATATATTAAATGATATGTTAAAAAGTGTGCTGTAAGTACATTTCACCCTCTTTGGTCTCTTACTATTTGCATTGTGGTTTGGTTTTGGCTTTAACAGGATAGAATGATGATGGAGCTTCATTCCCATGGAAAAACGATTGATGACATTGTGCAAGTTCTTCAGAGGATTCCTATACACCCCAGAATAATCCCTGCCATTAAAGCAGTTCATGCTTTAGGGTATGTTATGTATCACTTTATTGTTTTTTTTTTTTAACTTTTTAAAATAATTTGTAGAGGAAGAGATGTGTGGTAACATTTGTGATTTTCAGGTGTGATTTGAGGATTGTAAGTGATGCAAACACGTTCTTCATCGAGACAATTTTAGAACACTTAAAAATAAGGGAATGCTTCTCAGATATAATCAGTAATCCAAGTTATATTAATGAAGATGGAAGGCTACAAATTTTGCCTTACCATGACTTCAACAACTTTTCCCATGGATGCACTTTGTGCCCTCCCAACATGTGCAAGGTCTATATTTCATAAACCCTTTACTTATAATATATTACAACCATCACTTAATTTCATGCAAAATGTCACACTAAAGAACATGGTTCCTCACTTTAGCCACTTAATTTATTGGTAAGTTGTGAACTAAATGGTTGATTTGAAAGAGATTGAGAAAATCATATAAGACTTTCCCTTGCAGGGTGAAATCATAGAGAAAATCCAAAAGTCATTAGGAGAAAAGAAGAGATTGATCTATCTTGGGGATGGTAGTGGAGACTATTGTTGGGAACAACGGGGAATTTACCACATACACATATCTTCACATTGGTAAGATATTGTTCACTTTGGGCTTAAGCCCTCATGGTTTTGCTCTTGGGCACCTCCCAAAAGGCCTCTTACCAATGAAGACTACCCATGTGTATATAAACCCATGTCCAACCTCTTGTTTGAGTGATGTGGGACT
>Ga0099825_1009819_pt1 | contig 10720 bp, 3 predicted proteins | sample SiratroredBW_FD_76838 | JGI IMG/M metagenome (GOLD analysis project Ga0099825, IMG submission 76838) | Root nodule microbial communities of legume samples collected from California, USA - Siratro red BW | ecosystem: Host-associated > Plants > Roots > Nodule | place: USA: California | collected...
AACGTGGTTTCATCGGCAGAAAGACAATGGAAGAACCTGTATGAGAATATCAAGAAAGAGAAGCAGGAGGCTCTGGAACAGTTGCATGAATTGCAGATCATGGTCAATGGCATGGAACAACAAGCAAAGGAGATGATGGAAACTTATGAACAAGGAGTTAATGATGAATATTCGTAAAGAAGGGAAGTTGAAGAAAAACTTCAGACCGTGATGGCTCAAGCAGAGTGCTTCATGGCTGAACGGGGGAAAGTCGCAGAATATTGGAGAAATTGTTTCTCTCAACTGGCTTCTCTAGCCAACAGGGCAATTGATGATGTTCTGAGGATGCTGTTTAATGCCAAATCATCTCTGAAGCTCAACAACCCTCCAGAAGATATTACCATTTTTATAAAGCATTGTAAACAACTTGCGGGGGCGTGAAGGGTTTTATAGCTCGTGCTAGGGATTAATTTATCATTTCTTTTGTTTACCTTCGAGATGTATTGGGTTATATTTTCTTATGAGTCAGACTCTCTATTGACCCAGATTTATGTTAATTTTCACTTATTTACTATGCAAGTTTCACACGACCTTATAATTTTCATCTAGTTTAGACGCATTCCATTTTCTTTGCATGTCTTATTGTCATCTAATTCATTTTATTAAAATAAAATCAACAGCAGCATAATAACGACAAACATTCCGCGACACCCTTACAAAACACGCGCAAAACGAAAAAAAATGGAAGAGTTGATATATTACAATTTTTTTTGAAAATAATTATCTTTTCTAATTACAATTCTTTTTTTGAAAATGCAAAATAAATGTGGCATTGATATATGGAACGTAACTTAGGTTTGTTTAATTATTATTCCATTTTGTTGTTTCAAAAAACGTTTTTTTTTTAATAAAATCTTTTTGTGTTTTACTTTAAAAAAAGAATTTCTTCTTTTTAATAATGGAAGAATTTTAAATATAATCTTTTTGTGTCTTACTTAAAAAAAAGTATTTTTTTAATAGAATCTTTTTTGTGTTTTACTTAAAACAATTAGAATTTTTTATGTGTTTTACTTAAAAAAATAATAATAAAATATAGTGTGTTATTAAAATAAAATTCGATTAAATATCCTAAGGGTCGTTCGCGTCATACGATATTTAGTTCGAAATTATTTCGTTTGGATAATCAAAAGACCGTACGCGTCAAGCGATATATAATACGAAATTTTCTATCCAAAATTCACGAACATGTCAAAAATTATTAAGTTTTCAAATATCAAAATTTTCTATAATTGAAAAATTAAATAATATTTCAAAAATATAAAAAATATAAACTTTTCAAAATTAAAAAATACCAAACACAAAAACAAACAGTTTTCTACAAAGAACTATGTAGCCCTGATTTTCTATCACGTATAAAAATACGTAGGAGCAAGGTCGATCCTTGTCGGGTCGTTTAAGATTTAAATCTTTTTTTGTTGTTGTTATTTGTTTTTATTTTATTTTGGAAAATAAACATTTTAAAAAATACACTCATTTTACTTATTTAATTAAAGGTACCGTCATAGGACGAGCATTGTCGGGTGCTAATACCTTCCCCACACGTAAACGACTCCCGGATCTAGACCCGGTTTTCGCAAACTAGCCTTATCCTCTCTTTTTTTATTTTTCCATAGTTTTTCATAAAAACTATAGTGGCGACTCCCTTCTTCTTAAATTTTCAAACTCATTTTTATATTCTTTTCGGATCGTTGTCTTCGTCGTGATCCCGGTTACGACAAGGGTTAATCCATATGTCCTATTCCGATCGGGCTCATATTTCAAACCTCGGACAGGACCATATGAACCTCCTTCGACTCTTTACTAACTGGTAATCTTCACTATGTGAATCCAATGTACTAGTAGAGTCAGGATACCTCCTTGAATCCCCAAACAATGCACATCCTAATAATCTCAACACGGCTATCTCCTTTCCTAAAGATATTATGTCTCGATCACACACCACATCATTCACGAAAATTGATACTACATCATACAATACATAAAATAAATAAATAATTACAATATTTATGAAAAACAAACAAACTAGCTTCCCTGACCTCTATAGAGTAGAGATACTCAAAAACCCTAAAATTATAGGCAACCTAACTCTGTTCAAGAAACCTAACTCTGTTCAAGAATCTGATCGGACACTCTTGATCTACTCAATGCTAGGAATCTAAAGATGTCCTTTGATTGTCAATCTGATAATCTATGAGATCACAAATCTAGAGATAAGGTAGAAAACTTTGAAGAGAAATTGTTTGAGAGATGGTAGTTTTCATAAGAATGAAACTGTATATCTTCTTAAAGAAAGAGAGAGATTTGGTAGTCTTTATAAACAGAATATCTTCTTAGAGATAATTGGTGGTTTTTATTATAATAAAACATAATATCTTCTTAGGGAAAGAGTTGATAGTTTTTATTAAAATAAAAAAGAGTATCTTCTTAGAGAGATAAAAATAATATCAGATTGATGAATCGATCTCAAAATCATTTTATTTTTTTCATTATTATTTAATTAATTTCAAAATAATTTTTGTAGATTCAAGGAAAAACATTACAAATTTAGAATCTATAAATTACATTTAAAGGCTCACCAAATTCATTGTTTTGGCAATCAGATTTTAGTTTTCTAACTTAGTTTTTTATATACTTATAACTTATAAATATTAGTTTTAATTTTATATAAAAATATACAAATATATTAACTAGAAGATATGAATCAGGTTATTTAAAACTTCGAAAAAAATAGAGATGAGTTGAACTTTTTGTAAAATCACAAAAAGAGACTATGGCTAAATTTATAAAAAGAAACAAAAATAAATAAATTAGAAAATGCATGTGAGTGTTCATTGAATGCCTAAACCTTGAAAAATATTTAAAACATGATATATGATTAGAAAATGATAACCTAATTGACATTCTTAATTATATAAAAATAATAAATTCATTTTCAAATGGATATATAGCATATGGAATAATGTTAACAATTCCAGCTAAAAGGACTTCTTTCAAAACTTAAACTAATAAAATTTTATTTAAAATCAATAATGTCTCAACAAAAATTAAAAAAATTAACTTTATTATCTATTGAAAAAGTTATTTTAAATGAAATTAATTACCATGAATTAATATAATTTTACATAAAAAAATTGAAAAAATAAATTTTAAATAAAATGTCATAATTTAATTATTTTTTAATTTAAAAAACCTCATTTTTAAATTCGTTTTAGACCTCTTAAAATCTTGAGCCGCCATTGTAAGAGTGACTTGAAACAACAACTAAAAAAAATTTAATAATATAAATAAAAAATGTTTTTTATTAATATCAATAAAAAGAAAGCTAGTTAGCATAACTTAAAAAGTAATCCAACTGACATTGGTTAAAAAAATTTTAATCAATGATGATCAAGAAATAATTTTAACCTACATCATCTAAAAAATAAATCAAATTAATGTTGGTTGAAGAAAAAATCTCACGTGACATAAAATGAAAAAAAAAATGGTTTAACATTTGATAAAGAAAACTCGGAGTAACATTGGTTAAGAAATAACTTTGGTCTAAGAGTAGTGATAAAATAACCTTATTTCAATGAAGTGTTTCAATTGCTGTCATATTAAAATAATTAGGTAATTACTAATATATCAACACTGATATTACATTTTCAACATTAATAAGCTGAAGTAACATTGGTTAAGAAATAACTTTGGTCTAAGAGTAGTGATAAACTAACCTTATTTCAATGAAGTGTTTCAATTGCTGTCATATTAAAATAATTAGGTAATTACTAATCTGATCAACACTGATATTACATTTTCAACATCAATAGGCTGGAGTGATATAAGTGATAAACATTGTATTATGTTATATAATCTGATGTTAGCTTTATTCTTTTTATTGGGTTGTACAATATAATCTGATGTTGGTTAGCTTGACTGTGGTTATTGGATTGTAAAATAATTTGATATTGACTTCATTGTGGATATTGGGTTGTGCAATTTAATTTGATGTGGATTTTAGAATATAATTATGTTTACTTGTGTATGGGTTGTAGAATAGAATTCTATTTACTTGTGTTTTAGTAAAGTGCTTAGACTATAAATCTATTCAAAATATTTGTCGTAACCGGGATCATGATGAGACAATTAAAAATTTTTTGAAAAAAATATTTATTTTGAGTTTGGAGTTGCCACCATAGTTTATTATGTAAATAATAGAAAAACCAAAAATAAAAATGTCTACGAACCAGATTCAAAGATTCGGGAGTCACGTGTGGGGAAGGTATTAGCACCCCCACAACGTTCGTCCTAAAACGGTACCTTTAATCAAATGAATAAAAATAAGTGTGGTTTTACAAAAATATCATTTTTTTCCAAATAATAACAATAATAATATGAATAAAGACAAATAAAGTAACAAAACAAACAAATCTAAAAAACAAAACAAATATATAAACAAGAAAAAGAAAACATGCTAATAAACATAATACAAATAAATAACAATTGTGTAAATAAAAATAATAAGCAAAAATAAGACAAATAAATATATTTTTTTATTTTTTATTTTTGAGTCCGACAAGGATTTACCTTAGTCCTATGTATCTCTATGTGTGATAGAAAATCAATGTTCACGTAGTTCTAATTTTAAAATTGTTAAAATTGGTTTGTTATGATTGTTAGTATTTATTTTTTTATTTTTTTGAAAATTTCATTTAATCTTGTTTTTAAAAGAAAATTTTATATTTGTTATTGTTAAAAGTTTAGATTATTGAAACTGTTTCACATTTTTATTTTTTCTAAAAACTAAATATTTTTCTATTTTTGAAAACATTTTATTTTTTAATCATTTTTAAAACTATTTTGAATCTAATATTTTAATTTTTGAAAGTTTATGTTTTTTATTTTAAAATCTAGTCTTTTTATTTTTGAAACTTTTTTATATATTTTTAATTTCGAATTTTTGATATTTTATTAACTTTTAGAAAATATTTTATATATTTTTTCAAAAATTATATATTTTATTAATTTCTAGAAAACATTTTATATTTTTTCTTTAAAATTTGGAAATGTTGTATATATTTTTTAATATTTTCACAAATTTATTTGAAATAAAACATTATCTATTGATTTGTTAAGAAAATAAAGAAAAAAAAATAATGGTAATAATAATAAAAAAATGGTTTAGGGGTTTCTTTTGAGTGCTATGATATTCTTGCTTCCATGATCTAGTGAGATTTAGGTTTTCGTTTTTTGGGTCCTATGTGAAACAACAGCCTCTAGGAAGAAATAAACAACGGACATGCAGTATGAGACGTGCTTAGAGTAGCATCTCCATTATAACAAAAACAAATATAAGATGTGCTTAGAGCATCATCTCCTGTATAAAAAAAATAAATTTATAATGCAAAATTATTTACTAGCAATACAAAATACTAATAATCATGATATTGAAATTTCGATGGGCCAAAACAAACAAAACCAGGGCAAACAGAATAAGAACAAACAGAACAACCACATGAGGTTGAACGATCAAGACATACCAGTTTAAGACCAGCTTTAATAAAATTCACCTCTTTTTTTCTAATTCAAGTATCCAGATATTCAGTTATTTTTTCGTGTGTAATCCTAGTGCTCTATCCAAAAACGTGTGTAAAATGTATGTAATTCTCTGATTTTTGTAAAGATGGGTGTAATAAACTCCTAGGAGTAAATCCTCTCCTCCTTATTTTGATATTTTTCTTTTATCAAATTTGTTCATACCCCTCAATTGCTCTGCTCGATCAATTCAATAAATTTGCCCCCAATTTCAGTTTGATGTGGAAGAATAAATCAATATCAATTAGAGTTATGTACAATTAAGTAAAATAACCACCCATTATTATCATTACTTGCTATTAAGCAAAATAATATCGAATTAATAACAGATTCTCCTAGTCAATCTGTTCAAATTTCCATTAATTATCTTTTTTTAAATTTAAAATTACTTTTTGTGCATTAAAAATGGCTATCTGAAAAGGCAGTCAGGTATTCAGCAGATAAAAAAGTATGATGTGGCAGCACTTTACTAAGAAGGGGTGCAAAATTTCAAATTTATTTTCCTTTTTTAACACACTTTTAATGGACAGACCTAAACAAACTAATTTACTTTATTTTTTCAGAGTGAACCCTTTTTTAATTTGAGCTTTATTCAAAGACAATTTATTTCTTAATGGGTTGGACTTTCTTTAAATTTTTATTCTTTTCTTTTTTTATTATTTTCTGCAACTATTTTAAAACAAAACTCAACACACATTTTCTTTGCTTTTTTTATTATTTTATTAAGAGCAACTTAAAAAAATGAAAGGAATCAGCAAATAAAATTAGCATAACAGTTCAAAAACAAAATGCACAAAATATTAGACCAATCAACATTTTATTGAAAATCATCAACATTTAATCACTATTAAGCAGAATCATTTTCAATTAATTAGAATAATAATGATATCAACTATTCAAATTTCTAACTGTTCTATAATTTTTTAATTTATTTTCAATTAATTTTCATGTCGTTAATCGGCATCAGAAAAGGCAGGCAGAAAGAGAGAGCTTGTGACATGACAACACTTTAATGACAATTTTATTTTTATTATTATTTTTTGAACAAATTTTTAATAGACTGATTTTGTTTACTTTTTTTCCTTTTTACCAATTTTATTTTAAAACTTTATTCATAAAATAGAATGAAACCAAACACCTTTTTTTATTTATTTAAATGATAATGTATGATAAAACTAAATAACATACAGTTTTTTATTTTAATTTTATATTGTTTTATATTTTGAAATAATTTGATTTGTCGGGAGGAAATTGGGTGTTGACAATATTACAACATGGTAAATGATATGATAGAGAAAATACATTTTGCTATAGGAGGAAATTAAAAGGATAAGAGCAAGGTATAAGAGCATGGCTAATGAACTTTTGTTGTAACTAATTACTTTTAATGAATTGTTCTTGTAACTTATTACTTTTAATGAGTTAAGCATCTTCTGAGTATGTAAATTAAAACAAATTCAAATTACTCACTGAAATATATTTTTTTTTAGTATTATTATTATTTATTTTTTTCTTAGTATCATTTATTGGTTTTTATTAATATAATTATTGATTAAATTATTGTGTATTTGAAAAAAAATATCATATTTATACAAAATTTTAAAATATTATAAAATAAATGAATTTTTAAATTTAAAAAATATTATAAATGTGGAATAAATATACAATAAAAGCCAATTTAAATATGTTGCTTAAAGTCTAATGCTTTTTAATATTTAACAACATTGAAAAATATGTTGCCTCAAACAAAGTTAAACATAGACAATACATAAATAAGTGTGGTCTTTACCCAATAACACATTTTATAAAATGTTGTTTAAACAATATACAACATTTTATAAAACGTTGTCTAAACAATAAGCAGTATTTTATGAAATGATGTCTAAACAATATGCAACATTTAAAAATGCATAGCCTAAGTAAAAACGTGATCCAAAAGTTGTTCCAAAATTGTTGTCTAGTGTAAACTATGGGAAACAATTTTATGATTTTTTTCATCTTAGAGAAAAAATTGTTCCCTATAAGCTACCGCAACGAACGTATATTCCACACCTGGAAAACTATTACCTAAAATTAGGCCACGATTTTGGGCTTTAGACCATATTTTTGGGTCGTTCCTAAAGTAAAAAGTGGTGTCGGATCTCTTCAGATTCATCTTACTTACTAGAACATGCTTATGTCTACTACATGAAACTTCAATAGTTTCATAATGAGAATCAACATATCCAATTCCGTATACTCGTCTATTATATCTTTCATCGATAACCTCTAACCAACGTTTGTTCCTTAGTTTTTCCTCCTCAACAGTATCTAGGGAACTTCAGTCTGAGACTCAAACATTGCTTGAGAATATATACTCTCAAAATCTTCCTGCACAGACAAGACAATTTGTTATAAAAGTAGTAAAAAAGATCTAGTCAGATATAATGAAAGAAACTCACCTGCGTCCACCTAGATTGATTATCGATGAATGCTTTAGTGCTCTTTCCTATGTGTGGTTGTTGAAAGACTTCGTCTCCATGGACTGTGTAACCAAGCTCCCGTGTATGAAAATAAAAACAATATAAAATAAAGAATTAGTAAATTATTATTGGATCATAATTGAATAGTAACACATTGAAGAATTCATACCAAACAAATGGCATGTTTGTGCATGCCAATGGATCCCTCAATGTGCAAACTGCCACCTTTATCAGATAGACAATTTTTCTTAGTTGTATCACACTTAGATCGGTTGGGAGGCATATTCCATTTTTCCAGGAGTTTGTTCCATATGTTATTTACAATCCACTCGATCTTCTTATCTTCTTGTCTAACAAGTTTAAACATCTCCAAGAGTCTATAAGAAGTCCTGGAATTACAATTTTTCTTTACTTTTTTCTCATCCTTAGGCTCCATAGACCTTCCTTTATAAAATATATATACAAAGAATCCCATTGCAGGAAGACATCACAATTTTATTAGAATATTGAAGTCATATACAAGTGAATAAAATGTGTCTTGATGATCTAAATTGGAGAGTGATGAAGTAAAATTGTACGATCCAATTAACAAACAGTGATCAAACTTTCTTAGAATTTGTGTTCAAATAACACCAATGTTTTTATCATGGTTTGTGATAGTTATCATCATGGAGGAGCGACAGTCATTCGGCTATTGCAGCGCTTTGTGAAGAGGAAAATGATGTTACTAGTCCATTAGTTACACCTAACACTAGTAAAAAAAAAGAATTTTACATCGATTGTAAGAGACTTTTTACATGGTTCTTCAACTGATATTGATGCTGGTGAAGTAGAAATTCATGACCTTTTATATTGATTCTTCAATCAATATAACATATATCAATATTACACCGGTTATAAACACAATTGACATAAAGAACAAAAAATAAGGACACTAAATACATTGATATGTAATATGTGACTTTTATCAATCTCTAGAATTGATGAAATAATATATTTTGAAATGTTGAGTTAACTTTCTTTATTTCTTTGTCCGTAACATAGCTTGTTTATACATTGAACATGAGTGGTGGCTTTGAAAACATTAATGGGAAAACATTCTAGAGAGTTAATCTCATCTTTATCAAACTCAGGTACACAAAATATGTTGGTGAAGGATCTCTTGGATTCACATTTTCCTCTACCTCTTCGAAAAGATGCTCAAGATATAAAAATATAATAATAGCACTAACATTCTCATTATTGTACTCCAACCCAAACTTGAGGTCATTAATATAACAAGTGGCTTAGAAACAATGTAGTTTAGAACTACCGTTATCTTTGCCTTTACAAGTCTTGATCCATCAATTAGTGAGTCAAGACATATTTCCTTTTATCATCCACCTCTCAAGAATGAACTCCAGCTAGTATGAAAGTAATAACTTTATATCTTCCGGTATACCTAATTTAAATATAGTTTCACATTGTTTAAGAGTAGTAAGTTCTTCACCCTTTTAGTTTACCTTTATTTGTTTGTATCTTTATTAATTTTGCCATCAAGTGGACAATGTAGATATTGATTAAGAAGATCTCTTCCAACAAATAATTGACACACATAAAGTTAATATAAAATCACACCATAAACTTAAGGCTCACCTTTATATTGATGAGAAATCAATGTAGACCAGTGTATAAGTTATGACGTTGATAATGAATGACTTTTTTTTTCTGTCATTTTGATTAAATTTTGAATTGGAAATAATACTTTTTAAATTACAATTTATTGATGGCTAATATTTATTTATCTCTTTGGACCGCATGATTTACTTCCCTTATATATCATTATAATTTTCCATTTTAAAAGAATTATTCCTAGTATTATGTCTAAATAGAAAATTTAATAACTTTTAAGACATTCATTTTTATTAAATTTAAATTGAACTAAATTTAAATTGTTTTATTCTTCAAATATTTATTTCAACAAGATAATTCAAATTTATTAAATTTAACTTAATTATTATAAAAGTCAAAAAATATTAAAAATAAATAATTATTAATAATTTTAAAATATCAATATTTATGATATTTTAGTCGAACTATATTGATATTATTTTTTTAATCAAAACTCATTTAGATCTCTTCAATTAACATTGACAAACGTTTTCATTGAGGTTGACAAATATTGATTTTAGCTAATGTCAAACATAATTATTTTGATAATGTTGGATCATAATTATTTCTATGACGCTGGTGGTTATTTCGGCTTTGATGTTTTAATCGATGTCGATTAAAGTTTTTCTCCATTTAACATTGGAAACAAATAAGTTAATTTTGGCCAATAATTTTCTTAGTTAACATACAAAAAATGCTAACAAGTTATTGAAAAATAATAATATTGGTATTGTAGATAAAAAAATAATCATTGTAAATATTAAAAAAAATAATCTCTCAACTTCAATAGAGAAAACTTTAATTAACATCAAATAAGAAATAGGAGTGAGATAAAACAATAAAAACATAAACCTAATAATGTAAATAAAAATATAATTTTTATTAAAATTAATAAAAAACGGTAGTGTACATTAGTCAAAAAGTAATTTATCTAATATTGTCAACATACTTTTAATTAACGTTAATAAAAAAATAACTCTAACCTACATTATTTA
>Ga0099825_1009826_pt1 | contig 10715 bp, 6 predicted proteins | sample SiratroredBW_FD_76838 | JGI IMG/M metagenome (GOLD analysis project Ga0099825, IMG submission 76838) | Root nodule microbial communities of legume samples collected from California, USA - Siratro red BW | ecosystem: Host-associated > Plants > Roots > Nodule | place: USA: California | collected...
CCAATAATATCAATTCATTCCCTAGTTGGATGTGGGGGAAAACAAATCTTCGGAGGTTATGTGTGTCCTATAACTCATTGACAGGAAGTATATCTCCATTGATATGCAATTTGAAATCTCTTATGCATCTTGATTTATCATTTAACAACTTAAGTGGCATGGTTCCCTCGTGTTTGGGAAGTTCTATCCAATCTCTGCAAACATTGGAGCTACAAGGAAACAAATTGTCTGGCTTAATTCCTCAAAGATATATGGTGGCAAGCAGTCTGAGAGTGATAAATTTAAGCAATAACAATCTGCACGGTCAACTGCCAACGGAATGGGTCAACTGTGGAATGTTAGAGGTTATTGATGTCAGCCATAACCAAATTAATGATTCGTTTCCATGTTGGTTGGCCACTCTTCCGGAGCTGAAAGTTGTTGCTTTACATCATAATCATTTGTATGGATCTATAAGGTGCCCTTCAACGTTCTCATTTCCCAAACTGCACATCATTGATCTTTCTCACAATCAATTCTCTGGAAAATTTCCTTGGGAAACAATCCAGAATTGGAAATCCATGATAGCTTCCAACGAGAGTCAATTGCACTATGAGATTCAGTCAAACATCACGTTGTCGGGAAGGGTCAGTTGGTGGAGTGATGGTTATAGTTATTCGCTCACAATGTTTGGCAAAGGGACTGTCTTGGTTTATCAAAATCTCCAAAAGGTTTACTACTTGATTGCCATTGATCTTTCAAGCAATAAATTCTCTGGGGAAATTCCAGTTGTTATGGGAGACTTAACTGGCCTTGTTTTTCTCAACTTGTCCAACAACATGCTTAGTGGCAGCATTCCTTCTTCCTTAGGAAAGCTTTCACACCTTGAAGCATTGGACCTTTCTCTCAATAGATTATCAGGGAACATTCCCCTACAGTTGGAAGAACTAACTTCTCTCTCATACTTGAATGTGTCCTTTAACAACCTCTCAGGTCACATACCACAACATAAGCAGTTTGCTACATTCCAAAATAGTTCATTTATGGGAAACCAAGGACTGTGTGGGAATCCATTATCCAAGAAATGCGAGAATGATGCAGGGCCACCATTTGTTCCACATTCTACATCTGATGATGATGATGATGATAAAGATTAAGGATTTTTCGGTGGATTTAACTGGAAAGTGGTTCTGATCGGGTATGGTGGTGGACTTCTTGCGGGATTGGCACTGGGATTGACTTTCAGTCAAGAAGTATTTGAATGGCTTAAAACTGTTCATTTGAGTTTTTATTTTTTCTTGAAGGGAAGGTTCGTTTGAGTTCAGTCATAAGCAAAGTGGAATTTACTATACAACTTTTTCTTTTTGGGTATTGTAGAATGTATAAGTATAGACTTTGTTTCCCTTCGGTTGTTGTGATTTTCTCTCCGTCACTCGTTAACAAGAGTGTGTTGTGCTTTTGTTATTGTTTCTGGTACTCTGAGATAATCTAAATCCTGTTTGTCATGTATGTGAAATAGTTAGTAACTACTCTTACAGAGTTTACGTGAGCATTTTCAATTTTAATGAAATTTGAAAATTTAAAATAAGTAATTCACTATGTTTAAAGTTTGATACCAGATTATTTTTCACTCTGATTGCTAAATCTGGTATAAAGTACGCGGCGTGATGTGGACAGTTGAAGAAAGAAATAAAAAGAAATTAGATGAGGTTTGGCAATAAGTTACGTTCCAGCACAATTCCCAGTGGGTTAGTGGACAGTATACTCTGTGATTGGAGCTAGTATGTCTTTCATGTCAAAAAACGAATTATTATTGTTACTGGTTATAGAATTTAGAAGTGTGAAAATGTAATTGCATTTAGTAATAGCAAATGTAATTTTATCTAACATTATAGAAAAGATTATTGTGAAGGAGATTTGAAACACTCTCATCAAATTATACGAAATTAAATCACTTCACAAAGAATATTCTTGAAGAGAAAACCCAATACAGTTGGAACGAGTGAGTACTAGGACGATGACATTAGCTGTCATTAATTAAATCATTCATTATGCCAAACTTTAAGCTTCACGGCTTAAGACAACTCATACGATATGAATATGAATGAAATTGTTCAGTCAAGAACTCTAATTTCTGCAAGATGCTCTTCCAAAATGGTACTGAATTTCTTCATTTGAATCTTCTGAAGTGCTAACCCAACTTCAATTCGACCTTCTTTGTCTCTACAGTCAGAAAGGGAAATTGATCCTGAATTATCTACATTAACCACTTCACTCTTCTGGGGCTTTCCCCACCCAAAGTCAGTTTCATACACTTCCAGATTTGGCGACCCTGCAATTATTGTCATATGCTTCCCCAACGTGGCAAATTCAGTAAAATTTAACATCAATGTTTCAGCCCCTTCAAATGTTCCACGCTGCAAATCTCTAACTTCATTACCAATAGCAATGGCTGCCTCCAAAATACCATTTCCTCCAACAAGTTTGCTCCTCTTCACTTCAGCATTGCCACAAACCAAACAATTTCCAAAATATTCCAACGGAATTGAAAATTCAGGACGATTACGACAATCTGCCATGAAGGCCAAGATGTAGGACTCATCATTATTGGGAAGTACAGTATCAGCTTTAATCTCTTCTGATTTCACCTTACAAAACCAAATCAAAGAACATGTCACTACAAAGGTTGTTTTGCTTGGTAATTCTAGGCCATGGCTTTTGCATTTAATAGAGACCCATTTCTTGAGTTTCTCAACATCGTCATGAGTCAAGACAAACGTGTGACGCACCATGTCACTAGGAAGATCGCGTATTTCGCCCTTTGACTCTACATTTTCGGGTAAAAAATTCAACAGTTCTTGTAAGAAAATGTGCTTGAGACCTTTTGGGTCTTGAATGATATCCCTATTGTGCAATGGCATTGCAACGGAAGCCAAATCCAAGTCTCCATTAGACTTACAAACAGAGGCCCAGAATTTCATGAAGTGATGAAAAGCTCTCCCATCAGCAGCCACGTGTCTGAAAGTGATGCATATGGTGAAGCCAGAATGGGGCATAACAGTGGCCTGGATGGCCATGAGAGGGATAAAGAAAGTGCCATCTTCTAAGGTTTGTGGTGCAGGCAACACAGGAACAAAAGGGTGCAAAGCTGTGACATCTTTTGGGGAATCAGAGAGAAGGGTGATGAAATCTGCTGAGGACTGAGCTACTGTGAAGGAGACAGAATGAGGTTGTGTGTAGAGGATGTGAGGGGGGTTTGGCTTTGGAGGGAAGACAAGGTTGGAAGAGAGAGGGAAGAAGTGTTGGAGAGTGAGGGAAAGAGAGTTCTTGAGAGTTGGAAGGAGAGTTTGGAAGAAGTGTTGGGTGGAATAAGGGAAGTTATAGAAGAAGATACGTTTGAGAGGGGGGCAACAAAGCCATGGAAGATCGAAGAAAGTGAGAGGGATAGAGGTTGAAGGAACAGAACCGGGTGGAGGACTAACTTCACACTGTTCTATCACCTTCAGTGTGTGAGCCATGGATTGCAGGGTTCAACTTGGATATGAATATGTGATTTCACAGCTAGACAAGAACAAACACAGCACTCCAAATCCAGACTCTGATCTATACTGATATAAGAATGACAAATAGACAGTGTTCATTGAAAGAAAGATATACATAGAAACTTCCACCATTAAGTTGAGTAATCCAATTTGCAATTTACAATTGAATCTTATCTTATCTTAATGGTTGTTTTCTTCTTCCAAGTTTTTATTTTTTAATCACATTGGTTTGGTGTTGGTTGAATAACTAAATTTTATTTTGTTTTGCTTAATGATTTGGCTCCTTTCTAAGTACAGTTTCTAACAGCTGAGGTCAACGATTGTTTTTTAATTAGCATTAAATAAAATATATTCTTAACCAATAGTTAATTTAATTTTTAAAATAATGAATAAAAAAGTTGTAAGAAATCATAATACTTCTTCCTCTGTTACTAATCTTAAGTTATTGATTCCAATTTTTCTAGTCTTTTTCTATGAAACTCTTTTTTTATTGTCTCCTATATTAATTATTTTTATTAAAATACTAGCTACTATTTTAATTCATAAATAATAAATACTATAAATTATTTTTCTCTCTTATAAAAACTTCAGAAGTAAAGAATTTAATTTTACAAATTAAAACATCACTCGTATTATTTTTTCCATAGATTAATTACTTATAGAAATTTTGAAAAATAAAATAAAAGGTAATATTATTAACTAAATTAACCAACTTTATTAAAATTATGAATTAGTCATGATTATTGACTTCAAGCACCAATTTTGTGGTTAAAGAATAAGAAAATGCTTTAGACCATTTCATCAACTAGTACCTTTTACTATAATTATAAATGTTTATTATATATAAAATTTATAATAAATAAATACTTATATATATAATATTTAGTAATTTAAATTATTAATAAATAAAAAATTTACATGTATAAATTATATTTTGTATACATATTCAATAATTTTATATTGTGCAAAGTTATTTCAAATTATTAAAAAATTCTGTGAAAATTAAAGTTTAATTTATATATGAAAAGGAAAGCTGTGAATTAAAATGGATAAAAGTTAGTAATATTTAAAAAAAAATGCTCTTGAATAATAATTAAAAAACAACTATTCAACATATCTAGTTACTTTATATATGAAGAAGATTTAGCATAAAATGAAACAAATGACTAATAAAAAGACGGTGATGGAGGATTTATTTTTCTTCAGAGATGGAGGTTTGTTTCAAATAAAAATATTGAAAGACGGTGGTAAAAGACAACAAAAAAAAGTTATTGATCTAATGACGCCTAGTGTCCTTATAAAAATTGAAATATGAAATTCATTATTATTAATACATTTTTAGCTATCAACAACCAATTTTTAAAAGAATATTTCTGGTAGGATAGAGACATAATAATTTAACTTCTTTATTTTAATTTCGGAGCAAGTAATATTTAAAAAAAAAAATCTTTAAATAGATACCAAGTTTTGACTAAGTTTGTTCTATAAGTTCCACATGATTCTCATCTCCATTGGTAAAGATAATTTATCCTAGCAGACATGCGTATTTGCACCAAAATCAGTGTAATTTACATCAAAATCAGTATAATTTACTTTTGTATTTCTTGGAAAGTATTACAACACCACTTTGTTTTAAACAAGTGGTGCAAAAAATCATGTTATGATTGACAATTTTGGTAAAAGATGTGACTAACTCAAATCATATTTCTAAGAGAGAACTTTGATTAAGATGGATCAAGATTTAATGGAAATCTAACATCACTTCAGTATAAAACAAAAACACAATTTCAACTAAAACATTTCTTTTATCTATCTTGATCAAAGTTATATCCTAAAAACACAATTTCAGTTAGCTACTACACAACTTTTTTGAAATAAAATTATGTGAGCAAAATACTACTTACCCAAATTTGTAAATTTCTTTTTTCGTTTTTGAACCAATGTGCTCACCATTTGTTCCTCTGTAGCTATTTTGTTTTGTTAGAAAATTCCTCAATCAGAGGAATATATATAACATAGCATAGATAGCTTGTTTCTTAGTTATATTCTCGAATAAGAAAAACAAGTCCACAAATAGTATCTCTAATAAGAAATGTATTGTAATAATAAAAACTATTATCATTTTAGAAACATAATTTTAACTATACGTAAATAAGAGCATCTGCAATAACTTCCCCCGTTTGGAGTAAATAAGATTTAAAAGTTCAAATTTATTCTTCACATTTCTTTACAATACATTTAGTTGCAATCTATTTCCTTCCCTTCCATAATACAGTATCCACGCCAATACAATAAAAAAAAATACCCCAAATCCAATATAACTATTAAAAAGAATGATTCAATTCATTTTCTACTGAGAAATTTTCTATATATCCAGCAGGTGTTTAAAGGGTAATCGTTAGCATAGCTTTACTGCAAAAGTTTAACTCTCAAGTCATAGACTGATAAATGTTGAACAGCAACTCCAATGCTGAAGGTGCAGCCGTACAGGGTTATTAAGCTATTGTGTGCTTAGCCAACATCATCATCCTAATCTTGGTTAATCAATCAGTAAAATACAAGCTTACAGATCAATTGCATCTATTCATCTTTTGCGCATACACGTTCTGCACAAAGAAAAGGTTGAAATGCTTTTAGGTTAGCTATATATGTACACAGAAAACAAATGCAATGATAAATGAGGATTCATAGTTTGGCATATTTATTCCAAATACCAGAGAATATTCCAACAAACAGATGTCAAGAACATGTAAATAGATCATTTATAAAAGCCAAAGTTGATATTAATTGGCATATCCAATAAGAAACGTGACGACCGAACCTTTGGCTACATTAAAGGAATACCAAGAAAGGCTCTATACTGGAAAGTGTGGATCATAAGGAATACAGTTCAATAAAAAGGGCAAAGGGAATATCTTAAGAAACATTACTTGAACCATCAAAAGAACCTTTTTAACTATATTACTTAAATAAAAAACAAGGTTTTTTAGGAGAACTCAATGATGAAAACTTATCCACATGGGTGACTGCACCTGGTAGGCTAAAGCTTGGTTGTTGTATCATATATGGGTATTTTAATAGACAGGAATGTCAGTGACTCTAAGGATATCTATCTCTCTTCCTTACCAATGTTTCTTAGACACGATTGTATTAGTGTACTCTTTATTGTTCGTTGTTCGTGTTGTTCAAAAGGAATTCCCTTTGCTGTATGAAAAAATATTGGACAGCTTTGCAGTATGATGCATTTTTTAGCTACTCTGGCCCACTGTTTTCTTTTCTATTTTCTTCAATTCAGGGGGATTTCTTATGCTCCCTCCAAATGTACTTTCTCAAATATATTGTTCTTCCACAATTTGAAGAGTAAAGAACATTCTACTGTAACTAAACTTTATAATTGCTTTCTCAAGGGCAACATTGGAAGGAAAATGTTGGAATTGTTGTTTAGATACTGTTAATTATTCATTTCTGTTTTTTTTAATAATTTAGCTCCTTGATTTAGGAGTTAGTTATTCCCTTTCTTTAGATTTTTTTGCACATTTTAGGATTCAGTTCTTTTTTTCAATTATGATAGCAGTAGTCTAATGACTAAATTATCATTATATAAGTTTTGAATGATATCAATAATTTCCAGTTCAATTATTATTCTCTGCAAATACAAACAGAAAAGAATGTGGGGAGGGGATCTAAATATAAGTAATAAGAGGATGACATTAGCTGTAATTAATTAAATCATTCGTTATACCAGAGTTTAAGTTGAACAATTATTCCAATATTTGCTTGAACTAAACAGATAATAAACATAAAAACAAGTGCACATACAGATAAATAAAATGTAATAACAACAGAGGAAGAGTTCCTTACTCAGATACTCATAAGTCAATATCATTGAAGTGCCCCACGCTGACATGCTAAAGAATCTTGGGCCAAACCCTCTATAAAAGCCTTTCCAACCATCTTCATTGATTAAATCTTTAGCAACTTGTCTTATAGAGCTTTTATTTTCATGACCCATTACCTGGAGTACAGAACTAGCCACTCAGAAAAATTTAAATAGGTGGTAATTAGAATATAAAGTATTTTTGTACGTTAAATGAAAAAAGTTCATGAAATGTTCATTTCATTCTTTTAGTCTCCTTTTAGTCTTCTTGTGTAGAATGGGGTGCAGTCTACCATTCACCGTAATAGTTCAATGAACTAATTCCGTATATACACTGATGCAATAAGTGTATTATTATCTGTTCATTTTTAAAATCTAAAGAGAAGATGAGAATCACATAAAGAGCAGATGGCAGAGCCAAGAAAAGATTCATGAACAGAACTATACGAAAGAAGAAAAACCTGCTCTGAGGGGCTGTAGTGATCAGTGACTACCGAAAACAATGAACTCAAAAACAGAAATAAACCAGTTCAATGAAACTATGCAAACCTGTAATCGTGTCTTGATAGTATCCAATGGGGTTGTAATGCAGGATGAAGATGCACCAGCAATAATCCCTCCCACAGCCTGAACTAACATTATTTTCTGCAGACTAGGAGTGTGTTCATCATATTTGGTATCATGGCCCAGGAATCTGTTCATGCAACCAGGTGCTAATGGCTTTTAATATAGAAAGTTTGCATGATAACATAGAAATAAAAATAATAGCAAGCACGTGTACTAAAAGTGAATTACCATATACCATTTACAAAAATCACCACCATAAAAAATATTGAACCAGAAGCTTACAGCAGAAACTGCTATTCTTTTGGCAGGGCTTCTCAGCCAAGAAGAAATTCTACCTTTCCTGACTTAATATAGTTTACAGTCAGCCTGCAGAATGGCAGATGCAATTACAGCATCATACACTTCAACTGGTGTAATTCCATGATTAGAGACTAAATCCGTTACCTTATCTGACCAAGGTCACATTGAACTTTTAAAAATATTGATCAGATTTAAGTAGTACACTATGACAGTGCTTTTTTTCCATTTTGACATGTCCAAGGAACACAACAAGCTTCCATAACTCTAACATAGATGGAAGACATACCGATAAGCTATGTTTGAAACTCTTGCATACATTACAATTAACATTTTTATAGAAGACACCATGTATTTTAATAAAGACTAACCTTTTAAATGGATTAAGACTTACGAACACTATCAAGAGACACTCATACTATAATCCAAGAGATAATAATTTTCTTATCATTTGCCAAATGATACAATATAAAAATAACTTAAAAGGTAATATAACAAAGATTCAGTTCTAAGACATATTATCATATCTTACCTCCAAATGAAGCGTTGGCTTGAACCATAGCTTGCCCACCATACTGCACTAGCAGGTGAATAAGTAATAACAGACAGACCAAACCCTCTATACAATCCCCGGATGCCATCAGATCTTAAAACCTTGCGAGCAACATCCAAACCCCCGCTATATTGGGCATGGCCCGAGTATCCCTGAACCATCAACTTTTGGCTAACCTGAATATCATTCAATGTGAATCAGATATTAGAATTATCCAAAATAAGGTAAAAGAAGAAAAAATCATCAAGAAAAGAAATGAGACCAAATTAATAGAATAAGGAACTTCCTTACCACAAAAGAAAGGGCAAAAAAATAAAAAATAAAAAATAGCTTTCTGTATGTTTCTGAGCATCAGTTATCCCAATGCTTTAAAAGAAGCACCAGTAGAACACCATCACAGACAAAATATATTTATAGCACAAATAAACTAAAAAGTTTGCAATTTGTAAGATGTTACATCGTTATACAATGGAATACACCATTGGTACGAAGACTAACACATCACTGCTAAACATTGTTTTCCATCCTTCATCCAAATAAATCTTCTGAGCTTTAAAGAACCAATTTTGCATTTTAGGTGTCCTACGTTGTAAATTCTAAAAGAATTACAAGCATTAGCTTCCCAATGAGAGTTTTATTTAAGAACAATGGGAAGCATTTAAAATAAAAACTTAATATTGCTTTTAAACTCTTAAACAAAAATGAGACCGAGAAACACTTATTTTGAATAGATTCAATTGAATCAGACATGATGGAACATTAGTAAACAAACTCCAAGTTCCCAACTTTCCAAAATGAGGAATGGATTGTTCTGGTGCCGAAAGAGCATGTTTAATAGCAGAAAAGATGCATTTTAATGTATCATCACATCCATATGTATATAAAATGGCTGAGAGTCAGTCCAAAACAAAGTATTTTCAGTTCAACGATATAAACAAACGCAGTCAATCTCAAGGTTACACAAATTGGATTATCATACCACATCAATTGGTACAAACACAGATTGAGCAAAAATCGATGATGTCATGCCTGCAACTCCATTTGCAATGGCAGCTTGGGTAGTTTCAGATAGTCTAAACGGTTCAAGCATTCTGAAGGCAGCCACCTTTGTGGTCTCTAGAGTGGAGAGGAATATTATTCTGGCTGGAATAGCACCGGTGATAACTGTGCCAAACCCTCTATACAGACCAGGGACGCCATCTGATTTAAGTAGTCCTTTCACAACAGAAAACACATTCCTCTCTACAGCATCCTTTGTGGCAACCTGCAGCCTAGTTTTCACAACCGAAATGGGGTAAAGTGCCACCGAAATACCTGAAAAGAGTCCAGCTCCTACGACATAGAACCTAGTTTTATCTAGCCTGTAGAATTGGAGAAGCTCATTAGGATAAAAAGCTTGTAGATGCAAAGTTCAATATAATACCATGGACTCAAAAAGGTCCAAACATCAGCAAGATATGTTATTAACAAATCAAAGCAAGGGCAAGAAAGAAGATGGCCTCAATCTGCAAGATACATTTTTAATTTTTCAGTCGTTCCCATCAAATCTGGAACTTCACAAGAATTATTTTTTCTCGCTTTTCCTTTGATGAAAATTAGCTTACCCTTTTATAATTTTCACTTGATTCAGAGAATACAAACACAGCAGGAGTCATAACTCCCCCATCCCCAAAATAATTATTCCAAGGGAAGAAACCTTAGGGACCATGGTATATAAATTAATAATTTTCCGATGATGGGTATGTCGAAATACAGCAAACAAGAACAAAAATAATAAAACAACAGCAACATTTCAGAAAATTAAAAAAAAAAAAAAAAAAAAAAAAAAAAAAAAAAAAAAAAAAAAAAAAAAAAAAAAAAAAAAAAAAAAAAAAAAGAAAAAAAAAAGGAAGAAAAAAAG
>Ga0099825_1009829_pt1 | contig 10711 bp, 4 predicted proteins | sample SiratroredBW_FD_76838 | JGI IMG/M metagenome (GOLD analysis project Ga0099825, IMG submission 76838) | Root nodule microbial communities of legume samples collected from California, USA - Siratro red BW | ecosystem: Host-associated > Plants > Roots > Nodule | place: USA: California | collected...
AAAAAAAAAAAAAACGTTTTTTTCCTTTAAAAAAAATTAACAAAACAAAACAAAAAAAAGATTTTCATCCCCAAAAAGAAAAACAAAAAAAAAAAAAAAAAAAAAAAAAAAAAAAAAAACACTATTATGCTGGAAATCAACGTTGAATAAAAGAATTTGGAAAGGAATTAACTGTGGACCCAAGCGGTGTAAAAAATAAATATTAATTTTGCCGCATAATAAATTATTATTGTTAAGGTAGGTGGCTTTTCTGTATTTAATGAGGCAATCAAAACTAAAAATAGAAAAAAGTCAAATAAATACAATCTTTTTATTTTAGATTAAAAGAATCATAACACTATATATTACAAATAAACTAACTAGGATAACATAGTAGTTATATAGTCATATCTTATCCCGAAAATATTGAAATCCAAAAACAGTTAAATAAAGTAAAAAAGAAAAAATAAGTCTGTAATATAATTTAATATGTACATGCAAAATCCAATCGTATATCTTAAATGAAAAAGATTATATATAAAAAGCGGAAAAATATTATAATTTTTATATTGTTGAGATTTTGTAGGGATTTGTTATTTCCATCTTTGATGAAAGGGAGAGAAAAAAGAAGAGGAAGTTGTGAAAATATAATTAATAATAGATTAATCAGATAATTATTGATATATATTAGATAGAAAGTGATAAAGCAAATAAGGAGATAAATAAAATAAGAAAAATTATGACATGATTCATGAAACTGAAACAAAGCAAAGGAGAAAGAAAACCATGTGCTATAAATAGCGAAGCGAATGTGATAGGGTCTCACTTCAAAACAATTGCATCTAAGGCGTGACAAGAAACCTCAGAGCGTTTCCTCGGTCTGGGGTCCATTAAAAATTACACATTCATTCATTCTTTCATTCATGTTTTCATCTTCATGCTTCTTCTATAAACATCCTTAATTTCATGTTCTTCTTCTTCAATCACCCTTTTCTTTCTTGCTTTTCTTTCTTCGGCACATGTGGTGCTGTATCTATATACACACACGTATAGATACGCGTAACACTCTCTTTTCTCTCTCTTTCTCTCTCTGCTGAGGTAATTCGTGAAATCCGTGCCTGCTTCACCCTTTTGCCGAAGTTTGCAAATTTTCTTTTATATTGTGCCTCTGCGCTGCTTGCGACCGAAGCTTTCGAATTTCCTCTTCTGGGTCCTTCTCTTTTGGGTCTGGGAATGGCTAATTGGAGAAAGCAACAAGGTGAGAGTCATCATCAAGTGGTACACTGGCGATCCTCTCCCAACAGCAGAAAGCCTCCCTTGGGTTAGTACTCTTTTCTTTTTCTTCGTTTGGGTTCTGAACCCGCGGTTAATTCTTGTTGCATGGATTACTCTTTTGGTGGTTTTTTTTTTTCCTTTTTATTTCTTTTCAGACCGTTTTGAAAATTGGGTTGCTGTGGAATTGTTGCACGTTTTGTGATCACGCTCTTTTGAGTGATTATAATTGGGGCTTTGGTTTGAGAAAAGTGGGGTTCCCTTTTTTAAAATGGTCGGTTTTGAGTAATTATTGCTCATTTTCCGTGTGATGGAGTTCTAATTTTGTGCTAGTGGTGTGTTTCTAGGAAGTAGCTTTACTTAGATAGAGATATGTATTGGAGTTTGTTTTATTCAAATTTAATTTATTTTGAAACTTGTATTTAATTTACATATTTGAGTGAGGAATGATTTGATTGTGCCCTTATGAAACCCTGTCTAGGCTTAAAGCTTCATTATTCAAGGTTGGTTTGTGTGTGTGTGTGTGTGTGGAAGGGGGAGTTAAGGGTTATGATGGAGGGTTTAATGAAAGTAACTAAGAGTTTCAACTATCAAAGGGAGGGCCTCTAAGTTTATGAAGTGTTGTCATATCTTTGGTTGGTAGGTAGGTTGTTGGGTCGAAGTTTGTCGGTATTGATGCTTTGCATGCTCAGTAGATTGATCGGTTCCAATGTCATTGAATTATTTAACATGCGTTACTAAGTATCCTTTTGTAGTGGATTCAAGCAAATTCTGCTATGTAATAATTTTTGTTTGTGCTTTGAACCCGAACTGCTGTGCTGTATGATAAAACCTCACATTATGATATTGTTGAAGCCTAGTGAAAATTATTCCTATGACAGTCTCTTTTACAAATGTAGCAATTATGATTTCTGTCATGTTCTGAACTGAAAACGTCTTGATTTTGGCAATTTCTAAAACGCATATACATGGTATTATTTAATTGAAATCAAGTACTGCAAATATAACTGAATTTCCTGTTTTTTAATAGTATGTTGTGTTCTAAACTGAAACCGTCGAGGTATATATACTATTGGAAGTATATATACTAATAGAATCTTTTGGAGACATGTTTGACTGTTTGAAGCAATGCCTACACAAATCAATTATTGAAAAAGAAATCTTGTTATTGATCCTTGGTTTCATAAAGATGTCTGTTGTCTCAAGCTTTGAAATGAAGCTGTTGATGCTGGCAAATGTTACTAGTTATTAATTGAATATTTCATTTCAATCAAACAAACTTTCAAAGCAATGGTTCCTTGCAACTTTTGCATTCCCTTAAAATGTGTTAGAAGCAGCAGCATGGTTATTGCAATTTTTTTCTTTTTTTTTTCTTTTGAGAATGTATAATATCTGACTTAAACTGCATGCAGGGTAACACACTGTTCTTTTGCTTGAAATTTTACACATTATTTATTGCCTTTCCTGCAACAACTTTTGTTATGTAATGGCCATGATTGTAGGAGCTTCCTTTTATTGTTAACTGATTTGCTTAATCTTTTTGGTTCACAGACAATCACCATTCAAACATCCCTGCCTGGGAAAAGAAATTTTGTTCTTCAATTGGCTCAGTTCCATGGAAAAAGATAGTAGAAACCAAGCAATATATGCATCTGTTTGATAATGTGGTGAACTGGGATGACTCTGCTGGCAAGGAGGCATTTGCAAATGCAAAAATGAGGTATTGGGCTGACATCAACTGCATTCGCTGCAACATTTCTCTGCCTGATCCAGACATTTACATAGATGATGTAGATTGGAATGCAACTGTTGACCCTGAACTTATTCTGGATTTGGAAAGAGAAGCATTAAGGGTCCCTTGTAAGGGAGTAGCAAGAGATGATCAAGATGTTGTGATTATTGGTGGTGCTCTCTACTTAAATGATCAGAAGCTTCCATGTACTGGTTGGGGGGATGATGAAGAGGAACAGCCAAAGCCTTTTGCTCCAACCACTGCTGTGGGAGGCTGGGAGACAAATTTGCATGAAAACAATGGAGTAGAATCTAGGCAACAACAACAGGATCATACTGATCCTGCAAAAGAACTTGAATGGCAGGGTTGGAAGAATGATTCTTGGGGGTGGAATCATAGGGAGCACTATGGTGGTGGTGACATAAACAAAATGGGAAGAGGAAGAAACAGTGATGGCCATTACAGAAGGAGAGATAACAATGCATGGTCTAAAACCCCTCCTGCATATAATGGTAAAAATAATGAGAATAATGTGAATAGGGGAAGAAGAAACTATAGAGGTGGAGGAGGACGTAAGGGGAATTTGATTTATGTGCCTAAGGAGGTGCCTCCTACACCTGCTGCATGGTAAAAAGAATACCAAATAAAGGCTAAGTGTCAAAGACCTTAGACTGAGACTGCAATGACCGAGACCTTAGTTTTGTGAATGTGACTAAAGATATAAATTTTGTTATGTTAGTGAAACATGTAATATAAGGTAGCTTATAAGAAGACAAGACAGCATTATATATTTTAATAGATTCGTATGAAAGGTGTATGGTATATATTTTGGAGTTTATAGTTTAAGTATAGTAGTCCCTTCTGTGGTGATAGGTTTATTATGTATATGCAGAGAAAGTATGCATAGACAATTTTACATGAAGCAAAATCGTTTATTCTTGTATCCATCATGTTTGCTACTGTTATTATTTCTTTTGCATTATCTCATGTGTGATCCTTTACATTATATTTGACATGACAGTGGGGGGAAATTGGTCCTGTTTATTTTTATGTTTTAGAATTGTTTTCAAAACTATCTTTTTTTTATTTTTTGAAATTTAAAAATTGAAACTTTCGAAACACAACAATAGTTTTTAAAATTAAATACTTCAAAATATCATCTTAAGTCGTTTTAATTTCTATTACTCGATTTATATTGTATATTTTCATCTAGTATTTCTTTTTGAAAATATTAAGTCTAGAATATTATTTCATAACCGTTATTAATACATCAAAATTGTAAGTTACTACTTATACATGTTTTATATCTTTAGATTATAGGGTTTTAAAATTTTTCACTTCAATTTCACAGTGTATATCTTCTTTTATCATATATTATCTTACAACTTATTTATTCAACTTAAATATTTTTATTTATCAAATTATTAACTACAATTACTATGAGTACTCTAAATTGTCTTTCAATTTTCAAACTAAAATTTTTATTTCCAAACACTTCTATCCACTTTTTTGTTTACTTTTCAAAATCAAGCTACTCATATTATCAATATAAGAGAATTTCTCTATTACTAAAATAAAACCATATCAAAATAAAATATCAAATTAATTTAACTCATTTCATGTTCTAACATCAATGCCAATTGAAATAACACACAATGTGTTCAATAGAAACACATTTATTTCTCAAAACCTAAATACTCAAGTTGAATATAAAACACAACATCTACCTAAGCATATCAGTTTAGTTTCTCTTACCTGTCTAAGAAAAAAGTTACTTACACAAGATTCAAAATTACAACATTTCTTTTGAAATTTTGAGAAGAGTTGTTATAGTACAATAAAAGTTGTGAGAGTTATGTTCGAGAGAGTTATGATTTATCATAGGTATGTATGGTAGAATCAATTGGGGTCATAATTCTAAACAATAATTTAAACTATTTTTAGAATATAAAATGAATAAATATCATTCTTATATCACTAAAACCACATGCACAACAATTCACATAGATTTTGAAAAAAATCCTAAACACCTCAAAAATAAAAATCTTATCAAATTAAAATTAGAATTTGTTAAACTTACTCTACACTATACTAATAATTGAATGAAAACTTTTGATCTTCAATCTAACATAAGATGAAAACAAATTATTTAAGAGGACAGAGAAAACTTAAAAACTTGGATTTTAGAGAAAGATAATAGTATTTATTAAGATAACTTTCAATCCTTTGAATATATTGAGTACATTCTTTCATTTGAATTATTTATTAATATTTTAAAAAATTAAACGGGTCAGAGTACTGTTTATTTCCAGCATAAATAAATAAAATATACATATTATGCATATTTATCTAATTTGATGGTGTGCTTAACAAATCGATATTGAAAAAAGATATAATAATATACCCAACATGTATAGGATAAAGAAGAACAGTTACCTACAATATTAGCACATGTGTTCGTATCTTCATGCTATTTTATTTTAATGAGTTAAAATTTAATTATTATATATTTTTCTATTATTTTATATATTAATCTTAAATTTATTATTTTTTAATGCATAATTATTTGTATAGTTTATTTATTTACTTTTGTGGTGTTTTATTTAGATTGGTGTTTAAGAAACTTAAATGTAAGATAGAAACAAATGGAATTTGAAAGAATAAAGATACCGAATGTTATAAAAAAAAAAATGAAAAGTAAGCCATGAGATAAAATAAATTTATTTGAAGGAAAAAAATAATTTTACACATATTAAATATATCAAAAAATAAAATGTACAGGAAAAAAGAAAAATTATAAAGAAAATTACTTCATACAAGGTCTTAGAGTGAAAGCATGCCTACGCCCGTGCTAATAAAACTTGGCCCGAGTTTTCTTATAAGTAAAGTTTAATCATACTTATACAAAGTTTACTTCATTTTCTCTTATCAGACAATTTAACTACAATTCGTCTCTTTTTTATTTTTTATAATTTTATAAAAAAAATTACTCAATAACTACAAGTTTAATTAAACTGAGAAATAGCAATCACACCTAATCTTATTTTAGTTTAGAGTACAATAATACTAAATATCTTTTTACCATCCTTAATTTACTAGTAAATAATTAAAATTAACAACTATATTTTAACAAAATTTTTGGAAAATCATGGTTAAAATAAAAGTATGATATTTTTTAAAATAACATAAACTATAATAATGATTATTTTGAAACAATTGTCAAAAAGTATTATAATTATCAGTATTTTGGATTACAATTTCAAAATAGTGATCACGGTATAGAATCTATATTAAGAGAAGATTGTGACTTCTGTATATATTATAGATTTTTTTCTTTGAGAAATAATATGTTTACAACTTTATGTGGCCTTCATTTAACACCACTGAGGTGTAAAGAAAATATTTTTTTAATTCAACGTGTGAAGGTGTGGGAGCCACCCTGTAGTAAGTGTGGTAAATGAGAAAAAAAGAACAAAACATATCTTCACATCTCAATTTTCATTGCTCAGTTCTCCTTCCTCTTGTTTCGTCCAAACTTCTCATTGTCGTCGATCACTAATAATATTCTCGTTCAGTGCTTTCGTTATCATGTGGGCGTCGGTGTCAAGGTGTTTATAAGAGTGTGGTTTAGCTGCAGTGTTCCAGTGGTGGTTCGAGTTTAGTACATCCTCGAGTAAACGTTTGTTTTTTATGAGTTTTTTTACGAAAAAGGAAGCTTTTTTGTGCGTTTATTTTTTATTTTTTATTTTTTGTACACGTATGATTTGTGTGAGGGGTTTAGGATTTTAATGTTTGTATCTTTTTGTTACTTGAGTATATGTGAAGAAGGATGGATCGTGTTTTCATTTTGAATGTGTTTTGGTTTTGAATGCTAGCCATGGTGGTATCGTTTTCATGGTTTAGGATCTAGGCTTTTGTGTATGGTGTTTTTTTTGTGCACAAATGTGTGTAAATGGATAATATGTGTTTGGTGTATTTTATTTGGTTTCTGTTCTAAATGTGTGATGGAGAACGACGAAAGTCTTTTCGTCACGTGAAGGAGTTTAGGATTTAGTTTAGCCTTTTAGTTGTCAAAGTGTGTTGAATTTCTTTTGTTTTTGGTTCTGGTTTAGTGAGTGGTGGGTGGGTGGGTTGGTTTTTTGTGAAATTTTTCTTAACATGAATTAGTTTGAGTTTAGGTATTTGAAAGTTTCAACATATATGGTTGGAAATAGAATTTGTGTGCATGGTGGACAATCTAAGGTAAATTATTTTGCAAATTGCTTTTGTTATTGAAATGTATGAGATGTGAAAATATTACACATATATTGTATATAATTTTCAGATTAGGCTTAAAGATAGGATTGACACTGACCCTGTTATACAAATAAAAAAATTTACAATGACTCCACTCTAACAATAACAATTGGAGAGGATCCTTTTCAGAAGGATGCTTCAATTGCAAAAGCCATTAAAAATTTACAATTCCTTACTGCTGTGAGTTGGTGAACACATGGAGCAGCCAAATAAGAGCTTTAGGATTAGACAGCATTTAGTATCATTCAATGTTTTGATGTTAGTGTTGTGGGTTGGGTGTTAATAGAAAACTAGTTAGTTTTGATAATTGTACATTTAGGTTGGTTAATCATTTGTTTGGTGAGGAGGACATTACACTTAACAAAATTATTTTGAATTTAGGAGAAGAAGATAATGTGTATAATTATTGTAGATTTATATATTACTTTTATTGTTTTTTTTTAACGCACTTCTAAGACTGTTAGTTCAATAATAATGTATCCTTTAATAATTATTTGTTAACCCTTGTAGTGTTTATTTTAATCTCTGTTCTTACTATTTTAACATATTAGTTATTTTATTTTCCAACACAAATGATTTGCATGGAATAATACAAATAAATATGGTAAGATACATTTTCTTTTTAAGTTAACTAATATTTTAAATGTTAGATGATGAACGTAGGAAGGAATTGCCTTAGAGAGTCACATTTTGAAGACAGTTAGGCGTATGGATAGTTTCAAATCCCTAACTTGGATAGTTTTCAGACTTTTAATTTTAAAATCTTGCCTTTGTTGAGCTTGAATTTTTGTGTAAGTTATTAAAAAGTGTGTTTGAGGATCAGGTTAAGAGTACTTTAATCAACATTAATTTTAAAGAGAAAGGCTTTGCAATCCATAAAAGGTTACGTAATCTGTTACAATGCCATGATTAAAATTATTGAGTTCTAGACATAATTATTTCATATTATGAAGAACTATTTGATTTATCTATAAAAATATATATAAGTTGTTTAATTGTTGATTGATGAAGAAGTTGTTGTGAAATAATGTGAAACAATTATTATGAAAATGGTGTATATAAATAAAATTTAATTGTTTATAGATTCGTATATGTAAGATATCATTTACAAATAGAGTTGGTGAAAATTTACTAAGAACTAGAAAGTAATAATAAAGAAATGGACAATAGTATTCTTTATTAGTGGATTTTATAATTTCATTTGCATAATTATGTTTTCTCTTTGGTAATTTCTTATATTTATGTTTCTTCTTGGTTCCTTACTTTTACATTTCACATTTCTTTTCATTTAATTATGTTATTCTTTTACTTTTTTTATTCTTTACTTTACATATTGATTTACTTGCTTGTTTATTTCAATATTTTAAAGTTTTATTATTTACTTGCTTTTCAAAGCTTTACAACACTTGCTTTCCAAGTTTTACAACACTGGTTTGATTTTTTTTAATATAGTATCGTTTTCTTCTAAAAAACATTTGAAGCTAATCACATATTATCTTAAACACAAAATTAATTTTATATACAAATTCTATTTAACTACTCGAAAATTTTACTTATTAAAAAAATTGAGTGAGGTTTTACGTTTTTAAATTTATAAAGAATCAAACTTATCTATTCAATTTAATTTTGGAAGTATATTATATCCACTCAATGTATTTCGTAAACGTAAATTTAGTTAATTTATAAAATGTTCATATTTAAATTGAAAATATTTATGCTATTATTAGCCTCTTATAAAACTTTATTTGCTTAATTTTATGTATAAATCAATCTATACACTTTATTCCCATCGAAAATATCATGTTATGAAATGGAAAAGCTTTGCAAAAGTTATTTGAATATATATATATTTGTAGTTAGTGGATCATATAATCTAGAAAGCTACTAGGTTGAACAGGGGTGGCACAATTATTTCTCATTGAAGGTAAATCATTGACACCTTCAGAAATGGAACTCGAGGTAAAAATTTAAACCATATATCAACACTATTTTTCTTTTACAAAACGTTAGGAAATTGTTTGGATTAGGAAGTAAATTTGAGATAGTGGATTTAAGATAATTTGAGATAAAAGTGTGTAGAAAGTTTAGTTATTTAGATTAAGGAAAATATAGTAAGATTTGAGTAGAAAGTTTATGAAAATTTATAAATGATGTGATAGGTGTGATAGATATTTTAATACTTTTTAATATATAAAAATATAAAATTACTAATTTATCCTTATAATTAAAAATAAAATATAATTTATTTATTTTATTTAATTGATAATTAAAAATAATAATAATAATATTTAAAGTAATTATTTTTTAAATTGAATTTAATTTACAATAAAATAGAAATAATTTATTAAAATAAATCAATTAATTGTTTAAAGTACAGATTATAACATTTAAAATTTATAAACTAATATCTATATTAAATTGAAATAATATTATTATTTTTGAATAATAAATAATAAATTATAATTATATTCATATTATTATTAATTATTATTATTTTTATTTTTAATAATATTTATTATTCTTATTATAAAATTTTATATAATATTTTTTTATTTTAAATATAATTTATTATTATATTAGATAATATATATATATATATATATAATCAATTAAATTATTATATACGAAACGAATTTTACATTTAGTTATATATATTACAATTAATTATATTTTATATATATAATAATGATTTTTTATTATCACTTAATAATATTTTTTATTATATCATATAATTAATTATAATTTTATATTATATAATTTGGTAGCACTAGAATTTTAGTTGTTCTATAAACTTGAGAGTTTAGAAAAAATAAGTTTAAAGAATAAACTTTTATTTATTTATAAATTTCTATTTTTATTCATTTAAAATATATATTCATAAAACTCAGACCTTACAAACACCCTTGAAAATAATTAGAGAAATGATTTTTTTATCATATATTTTCAATGTAACTAGTTTCATATCGGGTTCAAAATTTATTAACTTATTATTTCCCATAATTCTAGTTAATTACATTAAATAAAACTCAACTGGGTTCAAAATTTATTAACTTATTATTTCACATAATTCTAGTTAATTACATTAAATAAAGCTCAATTTAATCTATTTAAATGTAACTGAATTAGGTTGAGTTGAGCATATATAAATGTAACTTGTTCACACCTTAATTTTCAATAATAGAGATTTTGTTAAAAAGAAATGCAACATATTGAATACCATCATATAAATTTAACGATTTCTAGTAAAAAAATCTTTTTTTTTTGTATAATTCATATAACTATTTATTGAAAAAAATATCCAATTCTTCTCTTTCAAAACTTCTCTGAGCTCATATAGATTTTATTTCAAAAGTTTTGTTGGCTATAAAACTTTGAAAATCCAATTCAATCCATTTTTTTCTTTTACTTTTTCAAAAGGATATATCTTTTAAG
>Ga0099825_1009830_pt1 | contig 10711 bp, 4 predicted proteins | sample SiratroredBW_FD_76838 | JGI IMG/M metagenome (GOLD analysis project Ga0099825, IMG submission 76838) | Root nodule microbial communities of legume samples collected from California, USA - Siratro red BW | ecosystem: Host-associated > Plants > Roots > Nodule | place: USA: California | collected...
GTATATTTTAAAATTTAAAAATAAATATTTATATAAAGAAAATATAAAAAAAAAAAAATCAATGTATTATTATATAAACATTTTATTATTATTATTATTTTTATTAAATAGTTTTTTTTTTTTTTTTTTTTTTTATATTTTTTTTATAAAAAAATTTATTTTTAAATTTTAAAAAAAAATTATTATTAAAAAAAAAAAAAAAAACTGAATACACGAGGTTTCCAATAATTAACAATCTGTTGAATCAACAAGTTTAAAAATCTATTTAAAGACCTAATTATTAATAAAAGCCTTTTAAAAATCAATAAAGTTGTTTTAAGTAAAAAAAAAGTACATTAAGTCTTTATAAAAAATAATAAATCTTCTTTTTAGATAAGTCAATAAATTCATTATTTATATAAATTAAAATACAAAATTATAATTAGTATAATGACGTATTATGTGTATATTTAATCAAACAAATCACCTTATCACGTTTATAAAATCTTTCACTTAAATTGCGTATTTAATAAATAGCTAAAACTTATTTAATAAATCGATCCAGATTAAGTAATTTAAATTGTATGTGAATTAGGTTGCCGGTCTTATTATTTGTCGTGTTCCTACCTTATTTTAAACATTTTGATTTGTAACTTATTCTTTTAGCTCATTTACAAGATATAATCCTGGTGAAATTAAGATAAAAACTTAGAATATTTATATAAAGTAAGAAATATTTACAATTTGTGTTATAGATTGAGTTATTTACTTCATTGATGAGTTACTAGTTATACTATCTATTTAAGATACAATGGAATTAATGTAATAAGATCTGTTGAATGTTCTTTTATTAAGACATACAAAATAATAGTTATTTACAACATCTTAAGTCTGGTAGTGTATGAGATGTCCAATTTTCTCTCTAACTAGTCATTATTAGGACTAATAAAATTAGAGACCATAATCATCTTCCTATCTAGACACTACATGTATAAAATGAAAGACTACAATGTAATATTGGATTGTCCTTTTACCTAACTATTATAAAAAGGCATGTTAAAACTAAGGAATAATATATGATTTAGTTATTTAGTAATCCATAAAAAAACTTAAATATCAATATAATATTAGTCACATTACATTTAAGTCTTACATGGAAAGAGCAAGAAGAAAGAAATTAAAAAAATCTTCAAAATTATCTAATTTACAATAGTAACGATAATTCACCATTAGTAAAAGATTAAGGCAAACATCAAAATAAAAAAGTTATCTTTTTAGGACACCATCTAATTAATAATAGATAAATGAATAACATAATTTTAAAAAAATAAGAGAGAACTAAATGATTAGGAATGTTGATCATGGAGAATTAACTGCAACCTAAGAAAAAAGAATCCCATTAGGGAATATCTCATCACCAGTGACGAGAGCAAACTGGAATTTACGGAAAAGGTCATAAACTAATGTGAGTAATAAAGGGAAAAATCAAGTGATTGACTTCTGAAATGATCTGAAGACAGCGTTTGAACGTAACTTTTGACAAAAACTGGTTTACTGTGGGACCCCCAGCACAACAGAAGGCGTGTGTGAGAGAGCACACACTTGCATGTTTCGTAAGCTAAGAAAAGAAACTACAATAAGTGGTAAATATCTGGTGAAAAAAGCTTGACGTTGACAACAAGAGTATTTGACAGCGAATCCCTTTCTCATGTCTCTGGTAGTGGTAAATGACTATACTAGCCTGGCCAACAATGGGAGAAATTAGGTAAAGCAAAAAAGGGTTTAGGGTATTACCCTAAATCCTATGCCTACCAATGAGCCTTTTGATGTTTGAAGGAGCATTGATTGATGGAAAAATTGACAATAAAGTTAAACACCGACCTTTTGGGCCAACCAACTTTTGAAAAAGTTTAAATAACTAAAGAGAAGGGGGGGCGCAGGGGGAAGGATTCGGATTCCTGAAACCTCAACAACAAGAAGAAAGACAAGATAAAAGGTGGGTGAGGAGTTCCATCAATCAACACTTCCTCCCAGAAGTGGCCACCAAGGTTTAAACCTGTGATCAGGGTCAATAATGCTTCCTCCTGCTCAACCATTAACTATAGATAATCTGTTCAATATACCAAAAGAATATTTAGCTTACCAGGTTTAATGTATTATAAAATTTAAATCACTTGTTATGCTTCTTCAGGGACCCAACAAAAATGCGCATCCTTAGACTGCTATTAGTTCTTAAAATTTCATGAGTTTATTTTATCATAAATTTTAATACAATGACTTCTCAACCAACCTCAAATTTGTTAGTGTTTTTCGTAAAGAAAAATATTCTTGAAATGATTTTAACTTAAAGTAAATAATAATAATTGCTCCTGACAAAGTGTAAGGGTTGAAGAATGAGATGATATACAACTTGAAACCAACTTCAAGAGAGCAAAATATATTCTAAAACTCAGTTGAAATGTTTCTTTGAACTTGGTTGGAGGTAATAGTAGAAATGCTTCGATGATATGTCAGAAAATATATGAACGAATGATAAATGAATAGTAATTTTACACGTGTGGGGTATACCGTGTATATAAGAATGATATCGGGTTCACTTACTTTTTATTAAGATTCAGAGTTATGTTACATGTACTATAGGCATATACAACAATTTGAATATGGAAAGTTAGTTTTATAATTATTATGAGAAAAGTAAAAATAAACCAAATTCATCGTCTAAAAAAAAATGAAACTAATAAATATGACTTTTAAGATTAAACATAAGCTTATGTTATTAATGGAGTTTATCATCATGGATCTATCAATAATTTTGATAAACAATAAACTAACTCAATACCATTTCTATAAATAAATTTATAGATCCCTCAAAGATTAAAAGTAAAATAGAAAAATAATCAATTTGAAACTAAAAGATTATGTTTTTATATATTCAAAATATTTAACAATTGTTATAAACCTTTTGACCGTGCTCATTAATTATAAACATCATTTTAATAGTGTCTAGTCTAACATCCCTAATAAGATTTTTTGACATAAAACATAATTGTTGTACGAATCTTAGGCATATATGTTTTGGTCCACCATTTTCTCTTCTTCGTCTTTGCAATGAAAACAATGAGAATCTAAGCTGAGCTGTTACATGCATAGGTTTTTTCTTTCAAGCGTGTTGCTTAAAAGAAAACGCCACTCCTTCCGGTGCACTCACCTCTTTCAATATAGGTTTTAGTTTTGACTTTTATCGTTCATATAGAAGAAAGACACTCCAATTTGGAATGCATTAAGCTTCACATAAATTGAAATAATAGAACTGATTCCCCACCAATCAAGCAATTGGGTGTCTCTATAGTCTTACCTCTCACCAGATCATAACCAGTTGTCTGCCACATTGCTGCAATTTGCTTCCTTTCAAATAAGGATTTATAAAAGGTTAATTAAAAGCAATGAGTTACCAATCTATAGTCTATAATCATAGATATTATATGTATTTTTTTTTATTAACAGAAAAGAATTAAAGTAAAGGAACACGTGAGCTGTTCCAACCTATATATAAAAGAGGTTTAGATACAAAGAAAACAACAAATATTCTTCTATTTCTTCCTTCATCATGAAAAAACTCTTGTTGCAACTCATTACATGTTACCTAACACTCATTAACCCCTACATGTTGCAGTTTGCTTCATTCTCCACAGAATTGTAAACTCTGCATTCATGCCTATCCTCAGTAGCATTAATTTAATCCTTTTAGATAGAAGTCTATTCTCAACTTCATTCAAGAACGGTAAAGCCCAACTTGTAATGTTTTAATAGAGGCAAGCCAATTATTATAGGATCAATTCATCTACATTGTTGAAGGTCCATATATTGCAGTTTTATACATCAACATCCATATTCCTTGAGAATATTGTTTGATACTTGTAAATAAAGAATCATGAAAACTAGTATTCTCAATTCCAGTTCATGATACACAGATCTAACATTTTTCAGTTCCCTGCAAAATATCAGTCTCCTTCTTTGGTATTAGTGTATTCTATGAGGTAAGCATACACTTCGATTGCATTATATGAGTTTGTTATTGTAATCCTTACCATTAGTTGTTGTAATCCTTTAAGGTTATACTTAAGCAGCAGTAAATTCAGATACTAACCTTCAAATACTATATATATGTATAATATCACATTTAATGTATAATTAAACAATTAAAAATACGTTAGTAATGCTTAATTGATAATTTTTTTAATTAGATCTTTCTCTTTTATTTTTGAAAGGAAAATGAATCTTAACACTCACTAATAAACGGAACAATAACTTTTAAGAATCAATATATTAATATTTTAGTAACGTTTTTTATTTTTAACTTAAAGTATATATATATATATATATATATATATATATATATATATATTCTTATACTATTAAATTGAGTTGTGGTTCCTGACGTACGTGAAATATATATTAATTGCTGAAAAATATATTATCATTCATATTAAGTTAAAAGAAAACAAAGTTATAATATAAATCCTTTATTCATATTATCGATTTAAATTATATTTTTAGTAACAAAAATATAAATTTGACCAAAAGATTCGTTCTCTAAAATACTCTGCGATAATTCTTTTATAAAAGTTAATATGATGGAGGTTATTACATTTTCAAAGCTAACTCGAAAGTGTATGATTGCATGTCCCTTAAAAACGACATTATTTATTAATTTAAAAAAGGAAGAAAAAAAGTTCTGTGCGGGTTGTTGCTTTCGAAGAAGGAACAGATTCGTGAATGAGTTGATATAAGAATCATTGTGGAGCCCGCATTGTAAAAAAGAAGAGTACCTTGGATTCCGATAATCTTATCTGTGCCCTTTCATGGTGAAAAGTGAAGAAGATATGTATAATGAATCTTTCTGAACTTCTAAGGATAGTTTTGTTCCTTTTTGAGGAGGCGTGCGCGATGAACGGATTCAGACAGATATAAAGTTGGGGTTACTTTTCTTTCTTCTTCCACTCACTTCTCATATGTCTACACATCAAACTACCTTTTTACATATTCACAGTCGCTTACGGTGCTGTAGATTCTGATGTAACACATTTATCAAACATCGCCTCTGTTTCTTTACTTTTCCTCTTATCGAAATTTAGGTTATATAACAAGTATTATCTTTTGCTTTGTCTCTACAAGTCAGATGCTCTCTCTCTTTCATTCAATGGGTTTGTGACTAAATATATTTAACTCCTTATTAATGCAATACATTTAATTTTAAGTATTTTAAGCAATTATTCATTTACTCTATATATTGTCCTTTTTAATTCAAAACAAATATTTCCAAATAATGTTTATTGTTATTTAACATCGATGTAAATAATAACAATGACAAGACATAGAAGACCTTTCACATATATTTCTTCTATCTATCTAATATGATCACAAAATTAAAAAAAAGAAAAAAAGTAACTTCTAAACTTAAAAAAAAAATCATTATCAAAATTTTTTAATGAAAAAAAATGGCAAATTTATCACTAATGAAATAACATAAAATAACATGACACCACATTTAATTTGAATATTAAGTTAGTGTATTTGTGAATATTGTTATACGCTTATTGTTACTTGCAATTTATATTTTTATTTTTAAAAATATCTCCATTAAGTTGTGAGATGAGTTTTATTATGGACTTCTACTACAATAAAACTTGTCTATTTTTCATTTATCTTGACACATTTTTCTTTATTTTTATTAAGTATTGATAATAACGAAACATGTTTGTCTTTATAGGTTAGATAAACCATCAATTCAGATATCACTATTAAAAAAAATCTATCTTTTTGTATTTATTATTCAAAATGATATAATGTTTTAAATATCAGACATTACAAAAGTATAAACAATATAAGAAATTAACAAGTCTACCTATTAAAAGAACTAAATAAAATAAAATAAAAGATAAACAACACAAAAAATTGTAATACGTAGTACTATGGTAGTATTTTAATCATTAAGTTATTAACATTTGACTCAATTTATTAACTTCAGCTAATCCGTCAATTACTTTTTTTCTTAGACATCTTGTACATCTTTCTTATTTTTTCTTTTAGGCTATACATGTGAAAGTTTGATGTCATTGGATATATGAAGTTGACCAATTGTTGTATGTCTCTTCTTCCGTGTTCAAGGATGAAATGCATTACATAGTTTTTAAAGTATGTCTTATTATATGACCTGATTTTCTTGGATAATAATTTTGAAAATCTTTAACTATTTTTATAATTCCAAAGTGATTAAGGTATGAAGGATTATTTATCGTCTGGACTAATTTATCTTCACTCGTGCATATATATGTTTTGTCAAATACTTTTATGTTAGTTGTCTACCTTAACCAACAATTGTCATACCTCAGAATACTAAGTTTATGAAGTGTAAATGCTCTATAAAAGCTTGTATTAATCACTCAATCAAATGGTAATATAAATTTAACATAAAAACAAAAAATTAATTGATAGATTAGATTCTAACTGAAAAATTATTTAATATAATAAAATCTTAACTTATAAATTTCAAGTAGATAAACATTGGTTTATTAAAACGTGAAGTGCTTGGTAAACTAATTGACAAACGAAAATAACATAAAAAATACAACCTCCTGTTATATGTAGTAATTAATTTTTTATTACTTTTCAGTACTTTTATTTTTATTTTTTAAGTTTTATCAACTTTTTTATTCAGACAAATTATTTTTATTTAAATAAGTTGATGTAAAAGAGTATTAATTAAATTTAATTTTTATTTATTTTCAAACTTTTTATTTCTCAATTGAAACCAATGTTTAATTAACTTTTTTTTACAAATATCAATATATTTAATTTCAGACAATATAATGAAATATTATATACTTCAGTTTATAATATTAACTTTTTAAATTTGATTTGCATAAAAAAATTAGAAAGTAACCCAAAAAATATTAAAATTAGTGTAATAATTAATCATCTCTATAAAATTGAAATAAACAATAGTAAGTAAAAAGAAATTAAAGATAATAAAAAATATATTAAAATAAAAGGACCATTTTGAAAGAAAATTAAATAAATTAGAAGTGAGAAATAGATTGTAACTTATAAGTTAGAAACATAAAATAAACTAATTTTATTATACTTCTCAAACACTTAATCAAATTATTTTATAAATTAATTAAATAAATTAGTAACTAATTTATTGATCTTATCAAATACATTCTAATATCTGTGTTTCGATTATAGAAGTATATAATGAGAAGTTACTGTTTGAAAACTCGAAAAATGAATCATATATTCAAAGAAAAAGTTACATATTCAAAGAATAAGTTGTTTAAATCAAAATAAAGGTTATGAAGAACGTGACAAGTTACACTTGTTAAGTAAACGTGTGTCTTCGCAAATTAGGACAATGGACTTTCCACAAACACAATTTAAATAACAGGTAGTAAGAGATAATTGTAAAAAGTAGATCTATGAATATAAAATTAATGTACTTTCTAGAGGATGAAAAAAAAAAGGATCTAATAGAACTTTTGAGATCCCAAAATAACAATGACTAATGTAATATTTCGTAATATTTTAACTAATAATTATCACAAGCTATTTTAAGTATATATATATATATATATATATATATATATATATATATATATATATATATATATATTACACTCATAGGTTCTTCAAAAGATTATATATTATTTTTTAATCATAATTAATTTTCTTTTGTTAAGAAACTGATTAGCCTTTGACTAATAAATTTTAATTTATTTTAAACTTTTTTTCAGAAATAATTAAAACTTAGAATGGTTCAAACAGTAGTGTAATTGTTTAATTTTAGAGAGGTAAAAATAATTAAGTTTATCTAAAAATAATTTAATTCAATTTATTTAAACTTAAAAACAGTTTAGTTCAATTCAGATGAGTTCGCAACATTTTTTTTAGTTTACTTTACAGTTATTGTACATAGTACTATTTACAATAATGCACGCAAATATCTCAATTTTCTATTCAAATATATATTTAATTATTTTATATTTTATGTAAATTATTAATTAAATTAATTCATTTACATTTGTTATATTTAGAAAAGCGTGTTCGTAGTCCAATACTATCGACAACAAAGAGTCAACATTTAAATTTCAATACTTAAAATAAATAGAATTGACACAAAACTAAAATAAAATATAGTATTCTTGTACGGATTTAAATATATTTTACTTCCATGGATTAGGTTGCGCCAACACCATGGTTTGTCAATTTAGCATACTTATTCGGTATCCCAATTTGTTTAAACCTTTCCAAGATTGAAGATTCCCTTTTTCCACTGTATGCATACGTGCTTTCTTTTAACTTTCTTTTATGCGAACTTCACATGATGTCAGGAGCATAGACTAGTTAAAAAAACAAAAGAAAAATAACCACTTCAAATAGCATGATATTAGTCAACATATTATTCATAACCCTGAATTGGATTCTCCAAATAATAGAAAGAACCACTCAAGATATTCTTTTCAAAACGACAAAAGTATATGCATCATTGAGTGATGGATTAGAATTAACTTAGGAAAATAGCCCTTCTTTGAAGGATAATTGTTAATTAAGAAAGAAGGAAAATGGTTTCCAATAGGTTTGGTTTGCAATTAAATATGGTGTTGGAGGTTGGAAGTGAGGGAGAATTAAGGAGAGTGGTTGAGGACTTGTTTTCATTGTGAAAGGTGGAGACGACAAGAGGAAGGGACAGAAGTATAAAGTTGTAAAGGTGTGTGGGTTGGAAGAATACGACACCACACTGCCTTTTCTCTTTGTTCCAATTTTCTGCAACTAGACAAAACCAAATGTGCCTTTTCCTTTTATTAACTATTATTGTTCTCTTTTTGGATGTGCAAGTGGATGATCCATGACCATCACTAAACTCAGTAGAGAAGAACCATATTTTTTTAATGCAAAAATACAACTCACACAATTCTTGATTCACCCTGATCAATCTTTTCTGTGTCTGTCTTGTTAATCTTGCATAAGCATACCGCGTGACAAGTGATGTGAAGGACATTTAGACCCATCATCTTTTAGTTTTCAAGTTAACGTAACAGTAGATTTGCTAAAACTACACAGTGTTGACTAAGAGTTTGATTGGATTTTATCACATCTGTTTCTTGGGCAAGTCAAAAAATCTTTTAGTTGGATTACAATTTTATTTTGTTAAATTATGTATCAAATCTTAATCAAATCAATTCAGTTAATAAAAATTTGAGTTTGTCCTACAAGCAGAAAAAATATTTTCAATTTTAAGAGAATTTCATTAGCATTTTCAAATATTTTTTTTAACATACTTTTGAATAATTGTATCATATATTTTTACTTACAAAATTTTAGAAGATGATGTAATATAAAAAAATTGATCCAAAAATATGACGTTACCTATTTGTCTCGTTGAAATTAATATGTGACATATTTTTAATTTTAAAAATAAATATTATTTATTCTAAAATAAATATTAAAAACTGAAAATAATGATTTAAAACACGAAGTTTGAAGTTTGTGTAACATCCTTAAAGTTTTATTATCACTTATTATTACCATTATCATTATTGTAACATCCTTAAATTTTTATTATCACTTATTATTACTATTTATTATTGTTGTGTTATATTATTATTATTATTATTAAATTATTACCATTCTATTCTTATTATTAAATTATTACCATTCTATTCTTACTATTATTATTATTATTTTATATTATTATTATTATTATTATTATTATTATCTTATTATTATTATGTTATATTAATATTATTATTATATTATTATTATCTTATGCACGTATGGTTATCCACGTATGGTGGAAGGAAAATTCATTATATTATGATATACATTATTATAATATTAGTATTATAATATCATTATTATATATTATTCTTATCTTAGGCACGTAGATAAATGGTGCAAATTTATCACGCATACAGTGTACCTTACACATTTCAAAGATAAAATCTGGAATCAAGTACAAATGCAATTCAATTTAAGATAGTTGCAATGTGCTCTTTATCTCAAAATTTCGTCACCTAGGTGACGTTGGCCATAAATGCAAAGTTGAAAGATAACTGTTGTGCCGTCTATAAAAGCCATTCAAATGCAAAATTCACATTACAGCAACAATCCGTGTTTAGGTGCAACAAAAATTCTCCATCTCCATAGCACTCTAAATTACATTCTATCAAAGGTAAGGGGAAATGAGATATGCTATTTTTGTTTTCCATTTCTTAAAAATTATTTTTACAGTAGGTACCCCTAGCCTCATTTTATTTTATTATGTTTCATGTAATATTAATTCTCAAATATAAATTTTATATGATATGTCACATTCATGATCATGATGTGGTTTAATTGCTCATTTATCCTGACTATTCACTACTACTGTATTCCATACTAATAATAGTATAATTTTACTGTGAATAAATTAAAAATAACATTCAAAATTAGATTTTTTTTAGAATTTTCTTATATAAAGGACTGTATATCTCACTTTTCTCTTTATTTCATCATATGAATCTACAATATGAAAGAATGGTTGCACACAACCCTGCAACTCCATTTTTAACAAATATAGCAGCATCCTTTTCAGGACAAGAATGGATGACGGATGTGGTACAAGGATCCGTCACTTTCCAAGGAAGAGCTACCACTGTTTTTGTTTTTGAAAATTTTGAAGATGTACCGCTCA
>Ga0099825_1009832_pt1 | contig 10710 bp, 4 predicted proteins | sample SiratroredBW_FD_76838 | JGI IMG/M metagenome (GOLD analysis project Ga0099825, IMG submission 76838) | Root nodule microbial communities of legume samples collected from California, USA - Siratro red BW | ecosystem: Host-associated > Plants > Roots > Nodule | place: USA: California | collected...
ATAAAATTATAAATATAAAATAAAATAATATAAATAAAAATAAATATATATATATATATATATATATATATATATATATATATATATATATATATATATATATATATATGTATATATGTTGTGTGTGTTATAACCTTTAAACATGAGAGTGTCTTTTTAAGATTAAAAACTAATTTTAAACCATCATTATAATGGTATTGGTGATTTAATACCATAGCAAAGGTGAACTTTCAAAATGAATCTTTCAATCTTAGTTTTCTATTTTAATTCTAGAGTTAGGATTAATCATTATAATTTTCATATAAGGAAATGATTCTCCCGTGTGCGTCTTTAAGACAATGTGGAGTGTAGTTAAAAATAGTATATTTAAGAAAATATTTGTTAATCAAATGTTTTTTTTTAGAAAAAACACGAGCAATTTAAGACATAACAGTTATATTGACGGCAAAAACAAATCAGAGATAAAAAGAGTAAGTTTTGCTTTAATGTTTAAAAATTCGACCGTGACCCTTTAAGCAACCTGAACATTGTTTTGTATAAGATTGTTGATGTTCTTCAAATAATAATAATAAAAAAAAGATTTATAACGATTTCGAATAAAATATATTTGTTAGATTAACTAGGACCTATCTGAGTCAATACTTTGGTCACTCTACCTAATCTATTCACAATACATATAATATATACTTTCGCGCTTCCTGAGCACCTTGTTACATATATACTAATGGAAACCGTAGCGTTGGATTAAGCCAAAACTGGTCATTATTTCATGTTTAATATACTGTCACTTCTCACGTGTCACTTTTTGGACATGATGGTTGTTATACATTTCTTATAATTTCTTATAGGTGTATATAAGAATCATACTTTACTTTTACCTCCGTTTCACCTTTGGGTTTTTTGAATTACGATTTTATACTAGAGGACACTGTTACACTGTTACGACCTTGTTATATTTTGTTTTATTTACGAGGCAAGAGAATTTTCTAAAACTTAAAATAAAATAATTAGTATTTATTATGTCTTAGTAAAAATGTTTTGAAAGAATAAGCTAATATCATGCTTATAATTTTTTATGACATTATTAACTATATAAAAACTACGTGACTATCAAAATAATTATATATATTATAAATTTTTTAAAATTTAAAATGGACATAAGTGTAGTCAGTGGTGAGTCACGTATATCTTTAAGCCTTACATGATGTTTTATGAGAAGAACACAGCACACAAAACAGTGTCCGTAGAAAGAATTTAAAGAAAGGAGTAAATGACATTATTGAATGAAAAAGGAGGAAAGAGGAAAAGACATGGATGGTAGGATTTCCACGCATACATGCACCTCGTGCTTCCCAATAAAAACCCATTGTTGTGATCATCAAAAACGTAGCATTTCTAATCCCAACATAGTCAATAGATGTCCCTCTTCACACTCTGTCCTCTGCAGTGCGTGAAGTGTGTTTAGTTTCTCTGTAGCATTAGCCATAGCCATCGCCACCACACACCACCATGTTTTCCCCAAGAGACATGCCTTCTCCCTCCTCAATCTTCTCTGCCTACGCTTCCATGACAGCCTCCATCATGCTGCTGCGTTCCATGGCCAACGAACTCATTCCCCAACCAATCCGTGGCTACCTTTTCAACACCTTCCGCTACCTCATCAGGCCTCGCTCCCCTACCCTCACCCTCATCATCGAAGAGTCCACCGGCATAGCCCGTAACCAAGTCTACGACGCCGCCGAGGCTTACCTCTCCACCCGCGTCAGCCCCGAAAACGAGAGGCTCAAGATCACCAAGAGCCCCAAGGAGAAGAAACTCACCATTCGCTTAGAAAAGGGTGAGAAGGTGGTGGACTGCTTCAACGGCGCCTGCTTTAAGTGGAGATTCATCTGTGCCGAGTCCGAGAAGAACAACCCCAACGACCACGCCAGCAGCAACATCTCTGTGAGATCCGAAAAGCGGTTGTTCGAGCTGAGCTTCCCGAAGAAGCACAAGGAAATGGTGCTGGACAGCTACCTGCCCTTCATTCTGGAGAAGGCGAAGGAGATGAAAGACGAGGAACGCGTGCTGAAGATGCACACTCTCAACACCTCCTACTGCTACAGCGGGGTGAAATGGGACTCCATCAACCTGGAGCATCCTTCCACGTTCGAGACGCTGGCGATGGAGCCGGAGCTGAAGAATGCGGTGATAGAGGACTTGGACAGGTTCGTTAAGAGGAGGGAGTTTTACAAGAGAGTTGGGAGGGCATGGAAACGTGGCTACTTGCTCTATGGTCCTCCTGGGACTGGCAAATCCAGCTTGATCGCTGCCATGGCTAATTACTTGAAGTTTGACATCTTTGACCTCCAACTTGGGAACATTGTGAGGGACTCTGACCTCAGAAAGCTTCTTCTCGCCACCGCCAATAGGTCCATTTTGGTCATTGAAGACATTGACTGCAGTGTGGATCTCCCAGAGCGCCGCCATGGAGATGGACGTAAACAAACTGACGTACAGGTTAGTATTTCTTGCTTTCTTACTCTCTATCATACCCTCTCTTTCATTCTTTCTACTTTTGCCTCTCTCTTATCCCTTACATTTGGATTTGCTCATCATTGCATTCAATGAACTAAAACAGATTAATTTACGCATTTATATAAAAATGTCATCCAAAAGTTATGTTGTTAATTCTGATTTTTAACGGGTTAATGATATAAAAAGTTATGATGTTTGTACACAGAAAAAATATGGATCATACTAGTCATATCATATTTGTTTCTTACTAAATAAAAAATAGAATTTTTAGTTAAAAAGAATAAAGAGAGAAACAATCTGGTCGTCCTCGTAGCAAAATACGAATTGTTCTGTCTTGCTTTTGCTAAATTTACCAAAAGCACCAAAGGGGAATTCTTGGCCAAAAATAGTTGTTTTCCAAAAGGCAAGCCTACCACGTGGGTTCTGATCGATGTGTGCAGAATGCAACGATAGATAGAGTTTTGCTTGTGCTCCTGTTATAGAGTTTGACAGGACAGGTTCACTACTTTACCATGTGAGATTAGAGTCATTTTCACATTGGTGAGGAGACCTTTTTCTCTCATTTTTCTTGCTAGTGGAAACATGCCGTTTCTAAAAGCACGCCCTGAATTGGTAAGTGGGGACTACGTGCAGTTTAGTAATTGGTTGAGAAATTGGGTCTTGATGGTAATCTAATAACTATGAGTGAAGAATTTAAATTAAAGCCATCCAAAGCATTTGCCAAATCGTCCAAAGGATCCGAAAGGGGCATTTCACTGTCAATCCACGCAATTCGTTCAGCCATTTCATTTTTCTTTTCCTCTTGTTTGTTGTTTAGTGTTTGACAATTAGCGAGAGAAAGAGTACAACGTACCTTTGGTTCGAATGTCTTTGTTAAATGTCTGTGGTTCGAATGTCGTTGTTAAATGTCATTGGATGGTGGATGCCACACAGATGATCTTCCGTGTAAAGCTTCTATTATGGACTCATGTTGCTGTCATATTTTATTCTCCGTTATTTTGGTAGGACACCGTTACCGAATATTTTACATTGCATTTTTTCATCACAATTAATACCATCCATGTATAAAAAGCAAGACCCTGTAAGTGTCGCCTTCAGTTTTCTTTAACCCGCCGCGTGCGCTACTTTCTTTTCTTAGAAGATGTTATCCAATTATTATAATTCATTTTTTTAGTAAAATTAGCACCTTTCCACCTATGAAAGCAAGACTATGTTACTCACATTTACTTTTAAAACTTTTTCTTACATTCTTATTTTTGTTCGTATGTCTTATTTTATTATTGTATCACTTCTTGCCATATATGCTAATTTTCTTGGTACTTTTTAATGTAAAAAATTACTGTTATTAATTTTTTAATCACGTCCAAAATAAACATGCAATGTATTGTGAGAGAGGGTGAAAAATTATGTGTTCTCATTAGCATGGATGAGTTTATAGGGTATATTGCATCCCTATTCATGGATACTTTCCCATATGTGTACGTAACTAACTCACAGTGAACATAACTGAAATAACTTCCATGATCTAACACATACGTATTTTTCTTTGACTCTCCCACTATTGAGACACTTTTGTTTTAATGGATTTGACTTCAACAGATCTAAACTTACAATTTTTTACTCTCGAATTCGATAATTTCTGACACTAAAAAACACAACGTATGCAGTTGACTTTGTCGGGATTACTAAACTTCATTGATGGGCTATGGTCGAGTTGTGGAGACGAGAGAATAATCATATTCACGACCAACCACAAGGAGAGACTAGACCCAGCACTGTTGAGGCCCGGAAGAATGGACATGCACATTCACATGTCTTATTGCTCCTACCAAGGCTTCAAGCTTTTGGCCTCAAACTACTTGGAACTTCCCTCTGAACACCCACTCTTTGGGGAGATAGAGGGGCTGATAGAAGACATACAGATAACCCCAGCGCAAGTGGCAGAGGAATTGATGAAGAGCGAGGACGCTGAGGCCACACTTGAAGGATTCGTGAAGCTACTCAAGAGGAAGAAGATGGAGGGTGATGTGTGTGAGAATGGTGAGAAAGCAGAAGCTCCACATCAGCAACAATCGAAAAGGCGGAAGGTTGGTTGCAAGCAAAAACGAGGTGTTAAGAGCAATATTGGTGTGACACAAAGGAGGACAAGAAGAATGAGAAGAGAGTGTAGTTTTTAGTCTCCTGGTCCAAGAATATGTGGTCAAATAAGGTTGTTGGAGTCATTAGTTGTCTCCACAAATTAAAATGGCTGATGTAGGCTTCGGGCTTTTCTTACTTTTAATCAGTTGCTAAGAGGCTAGCTAGCTACGTTTCCTATCCAAAACTTCAAATGAAAGGGTTGCGCTGTGTGATTGCTGTGTCCTAACAACGGACACTGCCCTCTGTATTCAAGCAAAAAAAGGTTCGTCTTTTCAATAACCGGAAAGCTTGGATCTGTTTCACATCACACTACTGTTTTCTGTTTTTATTTTCATAAGTGATTATAAAATTTTATTTTACTTATTTTCGAGTTTATGTTAACAATGTTAAAACAATGAAATTTTCTTATTTTTCCAGTTTCTTCTAACAATTCTGAAAAAAAAAAAATGTGAGTATGTAATTATTTATAAAATGAGGGGAACTACAAAATCTTTTTTCTCGAATAAATGATAAATATCCTTGGACTCATTTCAATCTAATAGGTCCAATTTGTTAGTTTCTAGTCATCATACCCTCCTTCCATCGGATATTTTCCACAACTCCTACAATTTTGCATGTAAATTATATAAATAGGTAAATTTTTAAAAAATTACACAACGCAAAAACCATTTTAAGATGAAAAATTATGCTTCTAAGGATGCTTTACTTTCAGATCATAATTTTTTTTTTCTCATACAATTCATAAATACATGAATGACTTGGGATTTTTTTTTCCAAATTTATGTTGAAACCGTGTTTAATAACACGTTTTTTTTTTTAAGTTGTATTTGGAGCATTTTTCATTTTTTTCCTTTTTTCCTTTTTTTTTAATAATCTGCCGCATGACCTGAGCGAAAATGTTGGCAACTAAAATGAGCCCAACAATGGGCGAACTAAAAAAACCTATCCATGCACGTTTCAAACAGAAAGCAGTGCTGCAGGAAAATAGGTAGCAGAAATTTTTTATTTTTCAATCTATATATTTAATTCTTGTAATTAAGGTGATTATAATAAATATATTATTATAGTTAAATTAATTTATTAAATCTTAAATGGATTCTAGAACTATATTCTACAGTAATATGTGCAAAATGAGATGTTCTTGTTTAGTATTTCACCAGACCTTGAACATTAATTATTGTCACTACAAAGGAGACGATAAAACCAAAAGAAAATCTTGATATATATAATTTCATGGTAAATTAAAATATTTTCATTACAAAACTATAATAACTTTATTTCAAATAGTTATTTAAATTATTATTATTATTATCATAAATCAATATTATGTTGGTACAAACCAAACGAAACTCATGTTGTGAACTTCTTTTTATGTATATAAACCTAATATCTCATATATTGCTAAGAAAATTTTGAATTCAAATAGTTAATTAATGTTTTTTTCACTTATATTAGTATACGCAAAATCAAATTTAAATGATATCCAAGTTGGATTTTATTTTTGAAATATTAATATAATTTTATGAATAGAGTGACATTAATTAATTATAATTTAGTATTGAAAATAAAAAAATAATTGAAATTTCTATTTCTAGATTGTTTGCATGAAAAAATCATCTTCATGTCATTTTCTAAAATAAAAATACTTAATTAATATCACTCGTTTTCAGCTTTAAAATGATATATATAAGAAAATAAAAATATTACTTTTTTTAATCATGTTATTAATAAGAAAGATCAACGGACTTCGTAATTCGAGAGGAAACTTATTTTTAAAGTAAGTTTGTAAACTTACCTTTTATTCTCTCCATTCATTTTCAACGGGGTGCTTCATTCATAGAATTACGTTACAAAAACTGCAAAAATAACTATAAGAAAAGAGAAAAATATTAATGGAGCAATGAATGAAATAATAATGATAATACTAAAACATTAATATTTCTTTAAGTGCAAAGAGCATATTTCTAAAAATAATAAGAATAATAATAATAATACTAAAACGTTAACTACAAAGATAAGTTTAAGAGAAAAGGTTCCAGCAGAGGAATAATGGTGGTTGAAAAACAAAATCAAAACTTAGGCTGCAAGAATCGAAATTAATATAAATGTGTACTGAGTTTTACACAAATTTCATTAATCCTTGGTTCCTCTCTTTCTTGTATTCACAAGGTTGACCAAACCATGGCCTACACCCGCAAAGTTTTTCCTTCGTTTAGATCAGCTTCATCAGCTTCATCAGCTTCATCATGGTTCGAGGTGTACGCTGCCTTCTCCACATTCATGGCGCTCTTCAGAACTGCATTCAACGATCTCATACCCCACCAGTTTCGATCCTTCCTTGTCTCAAAGTTAGAAGCCTTCTTCAATACCCAACCAAATAATCAAATATCTCTCAAAATGAGCGAATACTGGGTCCGTCAGTATAAAGACAATCAACTTTTCCTTGCAGTGCGGGAGTACCTTACCTCGAAGATTACCCGCACCTACAAATCAGTCAGAGTTTACAAAGCACAAAATGAAAAGCACCTGAATTTCTCAGTGGATATAAACAAAGAGGTGGTGGACGAATTCGAAGGCACCAAGTTCACTTGGAAGCTGAACCAGCTTCGCGGGGCAAATTATGCCCATTTGGATAGGCAAGCCTATGTACTAACCTTCGAGGAGAGAAACAGAGAGAAAGTGATGGATCGGTATATCCCGCACGTGCTTAAAACATACGAGGCCATGAAAAGTGAGAACAGGATTCCTCGAGTCCATTCTTGGAGGCGTCACCGTTGGATCGACAGGAAGTTCTCTCATCCTGCCACATTCGACACACTGGCCTTGGATTCCGAGTTGAAGCAAAGTGTAGTTGATGATTTAGAACGGTTTCTGAAGGGGAAGGAGTACTACAACAAGGTGGGAAAGCCTTGGAAACGTGCGTATTTGTTATATGGTCCCCCGGGAACCGGAAAATCTAGCTTCATTGCGGCTATTGCCAATTACTTGAAATACGACGTCTATGATTTGGACCTATCTTCTGTTCTTTCTGATTCCGAGCTCATGAGTTCCTTGAGGAATGTATCTGACACTTCCATCCTGGTCGTTGAAGACATACATTGCAACAAAGAGGTCATTATTCGAAAAAGACCAGAAAATTTGTATGGTTCTGATTCAGAAGACGACCCCAATGCTGAGGTTATTGCGACGTTTACTCCGGCGAGTTTGCTGAATTACATGGATGGTTTAAGGTCAGGCGGTGAAGCAGGGTGGCTTGTAATATTCACTACTAACCGCAGAGAGAAAATAGACCCTGAGTTGCTGCGCCCTGGTCGTATGGACATGCACATTCACTTGTCCTTCCTCAGAGGTAAGGAGTTTCCGGTATTGGCTTCTAATTATTTGGGCATTGAGGGGCATCATCCACTGGTTGAAGAGATCCAAGGCTTGTTGGACAAAACACAAGTCTCCCATGCAATAGTAGGAGAGCTTCTCCTCAGAAATGAGGATCCTGACCTTGCTTTGGAAGCACTCGTTCAATTTCTCAAACAACAGTTGAACTGAACTCTATTGAAAACCAAAATTCACTTTCTATCTGTATCTTTTGTAATTCTCTGTTCTACTTAAAAGAGAGTTGAGAAAATACTGCAATGGATTATCAATTATAATTTTGCTTTCTTGAATTATGCGTTTAATTATAACTAAGTGTTTGATATATAAACCCCTATAATCACTGTTACATTTGGTTTCAGTGTCGGTTTCAGTCTTGACCTTTGATATCTGCAGGTACCTACGGTTACATTCAAACTCAGTTTTTGGTCAATCCAAAGAAAGGATGTTACGTTAGTAAAATATTCATTACTCTTGTTAATATTACCAAAGGTCACCCTTTTCTTTCATGTTGTAGTCTCTAGTAGGACAATCTTTAACTCTGACCTCATCCTTCACAACACTAACCCACACTCCCAACAAATTAATCTCCACATTTTATCACCTATATCCCCCTTTTTCTTATTTAAGAATTGCAGTAGTTTTTCTTTTCTGGTTGAACAATAATTAGAGTTTGATGTTAAGTATATTTCAGGATATTAAAAAAATAAAATGTCATTTCATATTTATAAAATGTTATATTTTCATGTAATTTTAAATAATAAAAGGCAAATGATTGAAGTTATTCTTATAATTAATCTACGGCATTTCTTAGTTTCTTTGTTTCATCTAATGGAATACTTTTATTCAAGTCATCGATTAAGACAACAGCATTACAATGATATCCTAATTAGATTCATATCTTATTTCTCAACAATCACCTATCTTTTAAATAAGTATATAAAACTAAGATTCATATCTTATTTCTCAACAATCATCTAACTTTTAAATAACTATATAAAACTAAGAAAAGAACAAAATTCAAAATTGTAATAAGGCCAAATTCAACTAAATCTATTAGGAAAGAATAATCCTAATCCCTTTGTCTCCGTTCTCCATTATCAAATTATATTATTTTATTAATTTTATGAGAGAAAAAAGCATAATGGGTATTAACAAGCATCAAAATTTTAGAATGTTGCATTATTAACATTTCACATAAATATTTACCAATATTATATTACTGTACATGGTGATCCATTGTTCATGAATTTACATTAGATATAATCTCTCTATTTACCATTTACCAGGTGAAGTTGCATACAATAATTCTATCATACTTTAGTTAAGAAAAGATCCTCAAGTTGTATGTTAATTTTATATTCACACTAACCATATATTTTCATTTGATTTAAAGATCACATGAAAATCGAGCTCAAAGATTAAACAAACGCTTAACTCGAAAGACAAACAAACGTTCGCCTATTCAAAATCGAGTATAAATATCAAGCAAATGCTTAACTCGGGAAACAAACAACCACTCAAAACTGAGTATAAAGATCAAGCAAACGCTTCAACTCAGAAGACAAACAAATGTTTGCCCACTCAAAATTGAGTATAAAGATCAACCAAACATTTAACTCGAGATACAAACAAATGTTCGCCCACTCAAAACTGAGTATAAAGATCAAACAAACGCTTAACTTGGTAGATGGACAAAGGTTTCCCCATTCTCAAACTCGAGTCCTGAATACAAGTTATGCAAAAACTTGAAAACTATAAAAGACATACAACACGGAAAGTCTTGAAAGCTTGAAAAAAATGCTTTATCCAAAGCTTGAAAAAAATGCTTTATCCAAACGAAATAACACCGAGACGAGATCAACTCACTCAGCTACATTAGAGACTTATGTCCGTACTTACCGCTATTAATCTATTAATTGCTTAATTACCAATTGATAGTGTTTATTCTGATTGATTACGATTTACTCTAATTGATTCTAATTAATGTGTTTATTCTGATTGATTATGATTTACTCTGATTGATTCTAATTAAGGTGTTTATTCTAATTTATTATTATTTACTCTGATTGATTCTAATTAAGGTGTTTATTCTGATTGATTATGATTTATTCTGATTGATTCTAATTAACGTGTTTATTCTGATTGATTATGATTTACTCTGATTGATTCTAATTAACATGTTTATTCTGATTGATTATGATTTACTCTGATTGATTCTAATTAACTTCAATCATTCCACTAGAGCATACTAATTCCTGATTCTAAACATACAAAATCATTATGAGTAAATATATGGTTTTAAATGACAAGGTCCTATAAATACCACCTATGTCAATAAGGAGTATAATCTATCATTTATATATTTATCTCACTATTCTCTTACTCATATAATCTTAAACACCTTTTTGCACTCTTACTGACTTGAGCCCCCTATTCAGTTCAATGTCATCAACTTGGTTGGCATGACTTGAGCACGTCATCAATTCGGTTGCTGTCAATACAACATTCGGTTGCTATCAATACAACGATCTCCTTTTGAATTGGGTAAGAACAAAACCAACATGAATGACGAAATTGATATATATATATATATATATATATATATATATATATATATATATATATATATATATATATATATATATTATATTATTAAATAATTATATATATATAAATATATAT
>Ga0099825_1009834_pt1 | contig 10707 bp, 2 predicted proteins | sample SiratroredBW_FD_76838 | JGI IMG/M metagenome (GOLD analysis project Ga0099825, IMG submission 76838) | Root nodule microbial communities of legume samples collected from California, USA - Siratro red BW | ecosystem: Host-associated > Plants > Roots > Nodule | place: USA: California | collected...
ACCTTTATCATAATCACTAGGCCACACCCTGCGGCTGGAATCAGGGGCATCATAGTACCTTCCTCTGGGCTTCTTAGATGAGAAGACGTTGAAAATAGAGAAGAAACTGGAAGAAGACTTCTTCTGCCTATTACCTGCCATGAGTGTGGTGTTGTTTTGGCTAACAATGATTGCAATAATCACTGTGAAGACAATGAAGTTTGGAGAGAGGAGTGATTGTCTTGGTTTTGAATTCAGAGGTAACACAACTCATTTATACTAGAGGGAGAGGCTTCAAATGCATGCCTTGTGAATGGTGAAAGAATCTAATAAAGAAAGAGGTAAGACCAACATAAAGACTTCGAATGGTGCTGATTTGGCAAGGTAATAAACGACACTTTGTTTTGTAACATCCTTGTCGAGGCACATTTGTTGTGCTCCGCTAGTTTGTACTTGACTTAAACAAGCTTTGTGGAAAATTCCATCAATAACGCACAATTGTTGGCTCTGCTTTTGTACTTTGTTTTCTTATGAAGATTCACGTTATTATTGGTACTTTTTCACTACCAATCTAAGCACCTAACTCAGTGCTCCATTGTACTTCCAATAATCTACCTACTTGAATGCATCTGTTTATTCTGGCATGATTAATATGGTGATTAGGAGTTTAAACAAATGGGGTAAAATGATCCAAAAAGCTAACTTTGATTTTTTGTATGTGCAAAGAAATAGAGGAGTGAATTTGCATGGACCACTGAACACCCTCTCATTCCTTGTATAGCAATTATTCTTTTACAGAAGCAATTATTATATAATTACGCTTTGGAGGTATGGGAAAGACAGCTGGGGAGATTCTCTCCACTGAAAAAAGAAAATTAGTAAAATTTATTCACAAGTTAATCTCATACAGTAAAGTCACGATAAAACCTACCAAATGCGTATATTAACTTTCTAACTTTTTTGTAGCTTAGTTTGAAGTACTTACCGTATGATGCATGGGATTATTTTTGGTAATTAGATTTTTTAAATCGTGAAAATTTAATATATTTTTGTGAAAACATACATTTTTAAATAGCATAAAGTTATAAAAATCATATTGAATTTGATGCTCTTCTTGTTCAAATAAAATTAAATCAAGTTAGTTATTATGTATTTAACATTCAAGGATTTATATTTTAGAAATGAAAGAATTTAGGTATATATTAAATAAGTTTCGAGTATGTTCAGTAATTGTTAAAGCTTTTTTAAAACTGTTTATCTGAAGAGTACATAAATATATGAAAAAAACCATCTTTAATTTTAATTTTGGATGAAATTTCATCATAGCATTACGTAGATAGGAGGTATTAGTTGTTAGTTATTGATTTTTATCTTCAAATCTTTTGAGAGGGATAAATTATATTTTTATACTATTCAGCTTGTGTTACAATATTTTTTTCACATAACATGAATCATTAAGATTAAAATTATTTAATACGTCTTATCAAAATTAATTTAATATTATTCTTTTAAATAGATTCATTTAAAAAATATTAATTAGAATGATTTTCATAATTTTAAATAATACTTATAAATTTTTATATATAATGTAATATATTACATATTGTTCTTAACAAAAAAAGGTACTGTGATCTACCTGAGGTAGAAAGAATAGTATTACTTTGGAAGATAAAATTACAATTTTAAGGATTGATCATTGATGAAAATCAAGAGAAATTAAGCTGTAAACTACATCCAAGTCAAGGAAGATTTAGATAAATTATAGAATATATGACTATTGACGTGAATAAGAAAATTTGATAAGTGTTCTTTTGAGATTAATATGTACTTATAGGCCTAGACTGAATATATAAAAGATGATTAAGATTAGTACGAAACATCCTTGATTAATTAGTATTTGTCATCCACTCAATTATAAATAATTGTTGTTATCATAATATAATATATATATATAAGTTGTTCAGATTATAGATTATATTCTGTATAATTTTTTTGAATATTTAGAAGATGAGTATTATATAAGCTTCTTAAACTAGAAATCTATAAATGAGGAGTAAGTAGACTATTGTAGTGGATGAATAATTTTTACTATTTGTCGAGTATCAACTCGAGTAATTAGTTCTTAAGTTGTATTTTTACAACTATCTTTCAAAGGTCGAAACTTTACAACCTTTATTCATATACCGCGTATATAGCTGGCATTTAACTTTTTTGTGTCATTTCTACAGTTTAAAAATCCTTTGCGTTTTTTTGTGAGTTCATCATAATCTTTGTGTAAGCATTTCCTTCTTATTTATCGATGTCATTCGTTCGTTTTCTTTTCTCATGTGCACTCTAGTGGTCTCTTCTTCTTTTTTCTGATTCCTCGAATGAGAACAACTCTTTGGTAAGCAGGACACTCCTCTTCTTTTTTCTGATTCCTCCAATGAAACTACAACTCTTTGGTAAGCAGGGTAGTTGTTGCCATTGGAGAAGAATCGTCTTCGTGTTTTTCATTGAAAAGTTACAGTGTATCCTTCTTAATATATCTTGAGAGAATCTATTGATGAGTTTATCTCTTCTTTAACATATATTGTGACAATATGATCTAGGCTTGCAACCAACAACTCTAATAAAGTCTTTATGAAATGATTACAAATGATAAGGACTTTATCTTCATATATGAGGACTTTATCTTCATATATGAGTTTTTTTTTTTTTTCAAAAAACTCAACATCTTATTCTCCTTCTCTCCTTTTAAATATAGAATATTATAATTCACAACCTAATAGTTGAACATTTTTAAAGAAATTTTAAATATTCTACCATTAACTTCAAATAACCTTCAAATTAACAAATTCAAGATAAAAAAAATATACAAGTTCAAAATATATTTTTGATGTTAGGTTAATTGATTAGGGATTTTTTAACTCTATACCTTCTTCGTCATGTGAGTTATGTATTTCATTATAATAATAATAATAACAAAGTAAGTATTGTTCAATAAAAGAATAAACATAAGGAGTTCAATTGTGAGTTAAGCATTTTTTTGTTTTTTATAATATTTTACCTTTTTATTTTTAAATTAAATTATATTTTTTTTATAAAGTTTCTATCTTTTAATACACTTTAATATCTTTATTAGTGTTTTCTCTTGGATGTAGTTTCAAATGAGAATTTTGTTTAGAACATTGTGTCTCATGGAAAAGATAAGTATATTTTTTTTTTAAATCATCATACAAATTTCAACCATTTCCTTGAACTCCTCGAATAATCACTTGATTTAATGTTCAACCACGTCACTTATAAAATTAATTCGATTTCATTATCTTTTTAATCCTACTATTATGTTTATTTATGTTATTTAATTTGACCGTTTTATTAACAAAAAAAATAATTAAATTTTAAAAAAAATATAACAATATAATTCATATTTTTAGCCTATTGAGCTTGAGAGAAGAAGGAATATATTTATGTAAAAAATATGCAAACTCAGGAGGTAATGTTCTAAGTACACTTCTCCACAACTTTGCAATCAGCTACTACAATCAGCCACTATTTCATCATAAGGTGGTATGGAATTGGCCAAAACTTGGAGCCTGCTAAAATACTCTACAATCGTTTCTTATTCAGTCATGGAAAGAAGATCGTATTGCCTCCTAAGTAATTTATTTTCTCAGAATTTTCATATATTTGTTTCAATGTGTCCCACGTTGAAATCTTCTAAAAAAGGTTGCAGGTACACATTGATGCAGCAATACCCTCACCTTACAGTCCAGCCCTTTAACTTTTCTCCAGCATTTTTGGGAGGTTCTTGAAATCTAATCTTTACAACCTCTTCATCTTCTTGAAAACCAAGAATAACGTCCATTTATACACATCAATCATCATAGCTCTTCCTATCAAATATTAGAAGATTCCAACCTATTATACCTGCAACAGCAATGGAAGCATACTTTAACCTAAGTGCTTGTCCTCTCACACCTTCACAGTCCCATTCAGAACCATAACTCTAATACCAAGTTGTTGAAACAAGGCAGAGCGCACACACTAATACTCACACAAAGTAAAGCACACAAAAAACTTAAAGGAGATTGAGAAGCAACAGGCTTTCTCATTACACATAGAATTTACAAAGTTACTATAGTTACAGTTACTATAGTTACAAAATTTGGATTATTACAACATACTTTACTCCTTATTTCTCTTTACGTACATCCTAGTAAATTTAAAAATATCCATTCAACATCATTCTTTTTCTAAAAATGATGAATACTAGTATATATTACTAGTAAGGGAATAATATAAAAGTAGGGCCAAAAAGAAGGGAGAGGAAAGGAAAATATGGAAACTCTGATTAACATGAAATAAAGAGCTTAAGAAGAAAGACGTGAGAGGTAGGCATTGTAACTTAGAAGAAACCAGAAACACTCATTTGATGGAAGTCTGTACCATATTATGTAGGATTCCAAGAGCTGGCATTCACTTAACTCTTCACGAATATTGGTCGTTAATATGTCATTGCCATACAATTAATAAAGAATTTTTAAATGCAGATGTACTAATTAAGTGTCATGTCAGTACATCATAAATATACATCAAGAAAAGCTATGCGCTATATTTGAAGGATCAAACAAGTGAATGGGATGCTACTCTGAGAAGGTTTTAATTGTTCCTTGCTTCAAAAAGAGACGAACAAAGACATCCATGACAAAAACGTGAAGCGCTCGCTTCAAAAAGGGACAGCCAAATGAGTAATTTGACAATAATAACGTAGTTTCTCAGAATACTAGGTACATTGGAAGGAAGGAAACTTAGTGCAATATAAAAAACAATTTTCTCTGAATACTTGGTTCTGTCCTTTATGCTCGAAGAAAAACTTTATTCACAATTAAGTCAATATTATTTGGTGTTTCGGAAGCTCTTCGTGGTTACAATGGTGGTATGGACCAGAACCTCTTGAACAGTGGAAAAACTTAACGTTTATGAATTTGAAAGTATATATATCACATGCGTGCTGCAATGGACAGACACAAACCTTCAAGTTCAACTCGCAAAGGTTATTCGTGTTAACATTAATACTCATTGCGTTTCACATCCTATAATCGATAACTAGTTAATTACACACGTACTACAGTTTTTATATAAACATGTTAAGGTTATTGGCAAGGGATCAAATGAATAATGTTACACTGATCTGAGGATGTCTCAACCATTATCTACCTTGATAAAGGCCTTCTCTTCATTGCAGCTCTCAAATAAAACAGTAACAAAAGAAGCAATTTATCTGAATACTTTACATTGTTCTTTTACGTTGGAAGCAAAATTAATATTCGCTTATAAACATTTTTTGGTGTTTTTGCAGTTGTAGCTCTTGACCCTTCTAGAAGTGAACTCAAACTGATGAGATAAATGATAGTGTGTGAAGAAAAAATAAAGTTGGAGGACGATGTGTACTAGTATTAGATAGTATATATAATAGGGTCCATAAGAAGAAAGCCAAACTTTGAATTAACAGGTAAAGTTTATTGATAACAAGATTGATATTGTGAAATTCACATATGATAATCAATAGCTAATTACAGTAGAGGCACAAACAAATTATTTAGAGCCAGGAGACTGAGATTTTGGTTTCCTACTGCTGGACTTGAGCTTGGCAGTGAACTTCTGACTCAGAAACCCGCTTCTTGTATTGAGCAATGAAAGCTGCGGCTCTCATGTCAATGACAGGATCAGCCACCCCCCAGCGACCTCTGTCCTCATCACTGGGCCAAACTCTGGTCCATTGCTTTGGTCCATCATCATAAGCATCATAATGCCCTCCTCTTTGTCTGTTGCTAGATTTGAAGATGTTGAAGACAGATTTGAAGGAGGAAGACTTCCTTTGCCTGTTGCCACCCATGGCTAGTGCAAACACTAGAGAGAGTAGTGAGGCTTTGGTTGGTGAGAATACTAGGCTTAGTGAGTGGGACAGAAAGAATGGAAGAATTGTCTTGTACCAACTTGCAGGGTAGGGGTCTCAATTTATATAGTACTACTAGACGTCCTTTGTTAAGCTAAGAAGGGAATCTGATTCAATTATGGTCCAAACATGCTCACATGGGACAGTAAACAATTATTTAACGTTTGGGAAGGGCACATCTTATGTGCTCCAGTGGTTTGGTTTCTTGCTTGACCTGAGAACTCATGTGATTGGTTTTGTTTTGGTTCTGTTCCTTGTTCAGTGATGCACAATATTTTGGCTCTGAGATTTGGTTTCACGTTAACTTTTCACACTCTTTTCTCTTGTAATTAACGAACACTAAACTGTTTCTGCATGAGTCTGTGCACATGTTGAACTAGACAGATAGCTAGCAGATTTGGTTAATCTCCTTTTTCTGTTAAGTATTTAGCAATTGGGAGTTGGCCACTGTTGAGAATGCCACATTGTTACTAGATTTATCCAAGCTTGATATATGATGATACTAAGTTTATTTAACTTGTAAAATAAATCACAAAAGTGTTCAAACCTATTCCATTGATTTTTTAATCAATGGTTATAAATTTACACTTTATACTCTAAACCTATCATCAGTCATGCTAGAGGAACTAAATCCAAGTTTAATATAGCCTAAGGAGAACATTCTCACAGCTAGGTAACATAGCATATTGCATAATATATAATTGTGAAAGAATGTAGCATTCTTACAAACTGCATGGTGGCTGTTCATGATAGCACTGCTAGGATAAAATGAATAGTAAGATGCATTTATTTATACTTATCATATTAAAATAGACAAGGCTAAACAAAACAGTATTATTAATTTAGTGTGAGGAATAAGATTAATGGATTGTTAACTAAGTGAAGAATGAAGAAAGGTAGTCAAAAAACTGCTTTATTGATATGGTTCATGCATATCACAGGATAGTATGGTTTAGGAGTTTTTGAAATTTTAAAAGAAACAGATAAAGGTAATTTGAAAATAAAAATATAACAAAAGTTGGGTCCCCTTTTCTTCTAAGTTATTCTCTTCACCAGGAAAAGTGCTTAGTGGCCTCAAACCTGTGGCTGCCACCTGCAGGAAAGGCTCATATAAATATATTGAAAATACATTTACTAAACTACCACCATTACAAGTTTTTACTTGTGGAGTACTTAAACCCAAACAAGCAGTAACTTGTTTCTAATTTTTTTTTCTTCTATCACTGCTTGCAAGTTGTCAAGTTTTGGGAATCTAAAAAATATCTAGTTTTAAATATTTGTTAAGGGCCAGAGTTTGGTATACCCAATTTGCACTCTTAGACACGGATCTCTAAATATTATATTTAGGTTCTTTTTTGAATTAGAACTGTTATTTTAAGTCATTATGATTATGCTCCTTTGCTGTAATCCCATTTAAGCTTCAAAAGCTACGAACAACAGAAGAATAACGTTTGTTTTGCGCTTCATACTTAAATCACAAGCTTTGCATATTTCTAGAACAATAATAGCAAATACTCTCCTTCAATGGGCTCAATGAAGAATACTTAGTTTTGGAACATGGTGTCACCAAAATAGAGTAGGATGGAATATATTTAGAGATGGGAGCATATATAGTGAAAATATTTAAAAGTTAATTGAATTTACCTTATTTTAATTGATTTGGGTTAAATTTGACTGGATAATCAGATTGAATAATTAAAAAAATAAAATACAAAATATAGAAAGATAAAAAAAATGTATTGATACGTAGTGAATCAAATTATTGTTGTTTCAATTCTTCTTCCTAGTTACCCACACAGAACTATAAACTTAAAAATTTGAATAATAACTATCCAAAATAGATATTACTTTTTATGTAAAACATTCAATCCACTTCATTGAATAATTATATAATAAGTTGAGTCCAATTATTTTTAAAGTTCAACTTAATTTTATAATATTCAATTCATACATTTTTCAACCTCCATATAATTTCAGAATATAATAGGATAATTAGTCTTTTTTTTTTTGTGTAACAGTTTTTTGTTGGTTAATTATTTATTACAATTAAGGTTAGGATGAGAAGTAAAGTTGGTTTTGGAGTAACTTCATCCTCCTTTTATTTATTTATATTATATGTATTAGTTTTATGTGCTTCAAAATAGAAATATTCAATCTATGTATATAAAGAAAATGTTTTTGCTAGAAGCCAATAATGAAAGCAGGAAAGGGAAGCAGGATTCGATGAAAGCAGTGAGTCTTACAACTGAGACACTTTTGTATGATGGATACATCTTCTCATATTCTCTACTCTTTAACCTTCCACCATTCAAAAAATTAATGAAATTCTATTTCATTTTTCCACAACTATTCTGTGACTGCCTAAATACATGGAAAAGGAAAATGAATGACAAACTTTGCAATTACTCTGTGAGAAATGAATCATCTTGTTCAATTTATTAACTCCATTGAATATAATATGATAGTAGTTGTACACACATCACATCTATTCAAATCCTTTACTTGTTAGTTGCCATGATTATAAAGGAGAATTTGCAATGAGAATTGTAATGAAAGGTTAATAAAGTAAGTTGGAAAAATACACTTAACTGTCTAAGGGTTACTTTTATTCCAAACATTTTAAGGCTTCAAGCCAACCAGTAAAGAAAAGGAGACTAAGGTGGATAAAGGTTGTTTTGGATGTTGTAATTGTCTTCCTTTTTGGTAATTCACCTATCCGATGCATATATCATTATCAAAATTGTACGGATCTTTAATTTAACCTTCAAAGTATTCGCATCTTATAAAATATAAATATGTTAAAGATGATCTATTTTTTTTATAAAGTTGGGTTAGTACCTCCTTTCTCAAAGAAGATTGCGGTTTATTCTCTTTTTCATTTTATTTTGCCTCATCGGAATGGAAAGGGAAACACGGGCCAAATCCTGTTCAAAGTTAAACCAACAACCAACCCCATAACTAAAAACTAATCCCATTCAAAGATGTGATTACTTTTTTATTCATCTTTGAATTGAATTGAGTTGAAAGTTCTAAGAAAACTTCAACTTAGGTTGAATTTGGATGCATAAAATTTATAATCTTTAATAAGAAATCTCTCCTAACTAAAGCTATAAAAAGATATTCACCGTCCTAATAAGACCATTCAAAATTGTTATATTTTTTAACCTCTTTTATCTCTACTTAATGATTATTTATATTGGTTATTTCTTGAAAAAAAAAAAAACTCTCTATGTCCAAAATTCCTCTTTCCCCACATTATTGTGCAATTTCCTCATTTGTAGAGTACTTTCTCTCAATAACTCCTCAATAACTTATTAATCAAATACTAGCTAGAAACACTACAAAATTTACTTAGTAAGATGAGTATAATACATATGGTAGTCATACCTTCATTATCTATCTATTGAAGATATCTTATCATTATTTGTTATCTACAAGATAATAATATTATTATTATTGATATTTATATTTTGTTAAACTTATCTTAAGTGTTTTATCATTCTCTATAAATATGAATAGGATAAATGAGTAAGTTAGATTTTGTTGTAGGTGAAAAAGTTTCTCTAAAGTTCGAATGCTTTTTCCTTGTAGCATTCAAGAATCATATGCCTTCCTTAGGTTGTTTTCCACTTTAAACAAAGTCTTTCTCGTGTAGGGAAAGTAAATAAAGTTTCCTAAACAAGAAACTAAGTTTCTTAAATCAGTGATAAATTTAAAATATCTAGTCATATACTAATCTTAATTATGTGTTAAGTCCAATCTTAAGTCTTAATTACCAATAGAGCCAAGTCCCATCTTGAATCAAAAGGCCAAACATGGCCGATTTTAATACGATATTTGATGAGACGGTACATAAAATTATATTGTTAATAAAACAATTAATATATTATTTGATAATATTAGATATTTCCAACTCTATTTTGACGATAATTTATTGATTATCTTTCTATAAAATATCATTCATGTCCAAAATACCCCATAATATTGTGTATGTCCTTATTAGGAATATACTCTCTAGATCATCCTTAATTACTCAATATAACTATTTATAACGAACAGAGACTCAAATATACAGATTGTTATAGTTAATACACAACCAAATCTAAACAACATTAACCCTCAATTAAATCTAAATGAATAAATCTCAATTTACTTTTAAGAAGACAAACCTTCAAAGTTACATGTATTTAGTATAAAAACAATTTAAATAATAGTAGGGATTATGAATACTGATGAGCACATGAGGTAACAATTTGTATATCTTATCAATGACATGATTATAAAAAAAAAATAACGAATGAAAAAATGTACTCACAAATACCTATTCGTGAAGAATTTAAATGGATTTTTTTTTTCTACCTGTTTTTAAACAAGTCACAGACGTACTACTCACTGCCTATAAATATACATTTATTTTAATGTTTTTTTTTTCTGAATATAGGCATGTCTATTGTATGATTTTATTTGAATGTATGTTTTAAAGAGACTGATTTATAAAGAATTTGAATAATTTTATCTTTTAGTAAAAGTTTATACACTTACGCTGGAAGAAAAATGTGTAAAAAAAACACTAAATTGTATATAAATTATACATGGATAATTGTGGTCACTCGGAATATCAGACAAAATCCACAAATAGTTTTACAAATTAATATCTAAGCGCTAAAGAGATGGATGCATATATATATATATATATATATATATATATATATATATATATATATATATATATATATATATATATATATATATATATATATATATATATATATATATGTATATATATA
>Ga0099825_1009835_pt1 | contig 10707 bp, 6 predicted proteins | sample SiratroredBW_FD_76838 | JGI IMG/M metagenome (GOLD analysis project Ga0099825, IMG submission 76838) | Root nodule microbial communities of legume samples collected from California, USA - Siratro red BW | ecosystem: Host-associated > Plants > Roots > Nodule | place: USA: California | collected...
ATTAAGTGTTGTTATGGTTGTGGAAATATTCTGACACTATTATTTGTGGATTATGGGTATTGATATTAATGATCGAATGATGAAGTTGATGTCATATGAGTTATGCTTGTTTGTGTACATTAAGTATAGCATGCCTATGTTTAACAGAGATCTTCTAGATTCATTGATGATCTAAGTCAAGTAGATTGAGATATTAGGTGGTGAGAAGTTGGTGAGGGAGTTCATACACACCGGGACTGTTGGTGAAACTCGGTATTAGATGTTTGAACTTACTCTGATCCTTTCTCTTAGATTTGAATGACAGTCTAAGTCTTGGGTATTGGATTAGTCCTTTCTCTTAGATTCGCTGATAATCTAAATCTTGGGTATTAGATTGATCATTTCTTTTAGAATTGCTAAATCTAAGTCTTGGGTATTGCATTAGATGTTATTCTCTGGTAGGGACATACTTAATGAGTCTTCCGGAAGATATTAGTCCATGTATGACCTATATATGTGATATGATCTATGTGTGACCGATATGTATGATGTGGTCCATGTGTGACCGATGTGGGTGATGTGGTCCATGTGTGGTCGTTAAATGTGATGTAGTCCATTTATGTATGATGTTTGATATGAATACTCAAAATGGAAATGTATTTAGTATTGAAACTTATATGTTAATCTTTTAAGAAATTTTTATGAATAACTGATATGGTTTGCTCTTTTTACGTGTATTGATTATGTTATAAAATTTTATTTTCAGTAGTTTATCCTTGTTTTTCTTATTGTTTTGTAAACTGGGATTATTGTACTATGTACATGAACAGATATAAATGCAGGTGCAGGAGTATGTGAAAGATTATAAACTTTATTTTAGAATTTGTTTTTCTTTTGTTGAATTCACTTGTATGTTAGACAATATACATTTTCTTTCAGGATGTTATAATTTATAAATAACAAGTGTCTCTTTCCCTTATTTAATTACTTTTGAGTGTTAATGTATTAATATGAGGATTTTTTCTCTTTTATAATTTTGTTATTTCTCTTGTAATAATGTGTGTACTTACTTTATGATCATGCTTTTATTTATAATATCACTTATAATAATTAACTTCACTTGATAAAAAAAAATATAATATATAATAGTTTATATATAATAATTGTCTCTTATGATCTAGTGTTACTTTTCTCTCTTACTATATTGATTCTTTTGTAATAAATTATGTACATATCTTTGTTCTTATCTATAGCATAATGACTTGTAATAATTAAGCTTTCTTCAACTTGAATTGTACTTTTTATATTTTGGTCCCAATTGAATTAATACTTTAATGATTAGTTTATAAAAGATAAATATTTTCAATAAACTGTTAAAATATAATTCAATCAATTACTTCTAAAAGATTTTTAATGAAATAAAAGGAATTAAAACGTTTCATAGCATATCATGAATTCATGAATAGTAACTTCTATTCTTATCTTAATAAATAAATTCTTAAAAAAGATTTTAAATTATATTTCATTTGATCATTATTCAATTTTACTAGTTTAATGATAACCTTTTACATGGGTTTCATATTTTTTTTTCTGACATAAATTATCTATTCTTGTCATACACAAATAATTTATAATTCATCTTATTATTTTTTATCCTTTAGATGAAATTTATAAATGTGTTAGATGAAATTTTTTACTGTGTCTGACAAATCTTTAAATTCATATATTTTGTAAAAAAATAAAAATAAAAAGACTTGGGTTCACTTGTGGATTGAAATATTTTATGTAAATTTTTATTAGTGTTATTATAATTAGTGTATGCATTTATGAAAATTAATAAATATTTAATGTATGTATATACTTAAATTAGTAGGATTCTTACAGTTTACAATTTGACGTTTTGTTATTGTTGAATTTAACATTAAATCTAACACTAATGAATGATACTATCAATATTATTTAATTAATTAAAATATAAAAAAGTTAAATAAACAAAAACATGTGTAAAATTCAGGATTAGACTAATATCACATTTTTTTTTTCAATTCGGAGACTAAAATCATAAATAACATATATCAAAATCACAACTCAAATTAAAACGAAAACCAAAGTTATAATTTAGTTTTATACAAAAAAAATTTGCCCTCCATAAGAACTTTTTAGTGAAAAAAAGTCTGATTCTTAAATTTCTTGGACTTGCTTTTAAAGCACTCATACCAAAATTTAATATTCTAAAACATTAATATTTTTAGAAAACTTATAAAGGAATTTTTCTATAAAACATCCTCTAAAAGTAACTTTGAATTCTAAAAGAAACTGGATCACATATAAGTCCTCTGACTTTTGTAATTGCTAAAATTGATAATTATGAGGTTTCCTCGAACAATTCTAAATAACATGTTCATAGGTTTGATGACATGAATTGAAACTTGAATTTAATATAAAGTTAGAAATAGGAAGTTACTAATAATCAAATTAAGCCACGTCGATAACACGCGTACTAAGGGTTTCTACAAGTTAATTCTTTCATCGAGCAATGTAATCATTTTGACTTTTTAAAATCGAAAAATATTATATATAATAAAAATTTCATATAGTAATTTCTACAATAATTTTTTTATCCTTTTTATTTTATTTTATTTTTTTATAAATAAAAAAATAATGTCATATAAATTGTTGGATACGCATCGTGTCCAATTTGCATTTTCTCAATCATAATTGAAGTCATAAATCATATTTTAGATGAAAACTTCACCCCAAATCATTGCCAAAAAAACAAAGAAAAACTTACTAGTTAGTTATTCATTTTAAGTAACTTGCACGGTTAGATATAATTTGTCATATACACCCAAAAATAAAAATAATTTGTCACACTTATTTTTCCTACATTTTTTTTTTGTCTGTACACCAATTTTCAGTTCCTCAATATTATTTTAAGCAATTTTTTCTGACCAATGCATTTACAAATCCCCACGTTATTAGGCGAATGCTAATTTCCATTAACAAGTTTAAGTAAGTTTATGTTATATATATAGTGTATTGTTTGATATAAATTTTGAACCTTCTTTTCTTAAATTATACTAGTTTGACTTCAAACCAAAATTTAAAATATAAAAAAATTAATAATAATAAATAATTATTTTAACTAAAAAAATTGTACAAAATCATCTAATCTAACTTAAAAATTTTATAAGCAATAAAATAAAATTTTACTATTTATACTAGAAAAGGATAGTAATAAAACAATCATCTATTGTTTTTATTCAAACTTTCTATATTTTGTAAATATTAGTATTCCACACAAAAGATTGATTTTAGGGAAATACAAGTTTTTTTAGTCAATTTGGAACTTCCATAATTACTCTTTAATTAATTAATAAAAATAGTGGTTACACTGGGAAATTAAAGTATTGATGACGAACAACCCAATTAAATCCGATTCCAATATGAAGTAATCTCATAAGAATCTTAAGACTTGGCTTAATAAGTAGAATAATTTAAACATTACAAGAATGATATTTTCAACTTTCCACCATTTTAATATCTGAAAAACAGAGCACAAGCTGACGTAACACTTAATTGATTCTCATAAACTCTGGAAGAATTTCACAAAAGAAAAAATTATTAAATTTAAGGATAAAGTGATAAACATCTCTCTCTTAATTGGAGACGAGACAAAACGGGAAGCAGCGAATCGCTCATCTCAAAAGAGAAAAGGAATCAAATAATAAATAAAAGATTATGTAATATAATAATCATAATTAAATAAAGTGACAAAAATATCCCATAGCAAACCACGTCACACCACGTGGCGATACCCAAGAGGCAATTGGCGGTGGTCCCTGTGAGAGTAACCTCTACAGCCGGTAGCCGGTTAAATTTCGCACGGCATTGGTGAGAGCGACATCAGAGGAAACGACGCCGTTTGGGGTCCAACCTTTGCGTATAAATACGTGTACGTTGTTATGTGGAGCACTTAACTCTTTCAACTACGAACCATTCTACGTGTCGTACGTTCCCTCTCTCACTCCTTCATCTTCGTTTCTTAAACAATTTTCTTCTTTCTCTCTTTATCTCATTGCACTTTCTCTATTTTCTTCTTAGTTTTTCTCTCTTCGTCGTAGTTCACATATCATATCATACCAATTTTATCATAACGCAATGTGTGGCATCCTTGCTGTGCTTGGTTGCTCTGATTCATCACAAGCCAAGAGGGTCCGCGTCCTTGAGCTTTCTCGCAGGCAATGATTCTCTCTTTGTCTTCTTCTTATTTACAAAAAATAAAAGAAACAAACAAGAAAATTAATCTTGAGCTGCTTTCTTTTCAAATACCCTTTTGCTCAACTTTGATGTTTCTATGCAAAGTTTCTTGCTTTATGCATTTTTCCCCAGCCCAAGAAAATAATTCTTCCCCTATACTGAACTTTTCCATCACTGAAAAGTGAGAACTCAGCATGGTGGTAACTGTATTTTTCGCAACTAATATACATCAAACTAGCTGTAAAGATGACTATGACACTTAGAGAGATAAAAGCGAGACAAAAATATAGATGTCATAGTAATTCTTTCGTATAAGAAGAGATATGGAAAAGTGAAGTGTCCAAAAGTTGTTTAAGTTATTATTATTATTATTATTATTATGCTTTGTACACTGGCATGAGAGCAGAAGAACCATAAAAATGGTGGCGCTTATAATTTTGTTTGATTGTTTTAACTTTCATGGTGGTGTCTTCTAGGGAAAAAAATTGGTGGACATTAATCTTTGGTTAATACCAAGAGAGAAGTGTTTGTTAACAAGTTATATGATGTGATAAAAATAATAAATATTGATAAAGTATACCACTGTGCTTGTAATTTTCTACTGTCAAGTTCATCAAGTTCATTCAATATTTTAAAGGGAACGACTTAAACTTATGTAAGTGTTGAAATCATTTATTGCTTAATATGGGGGGCACTATGATGCCAACCTTTTGGATGCAACAAGTATTTAAGGATAAACATGTTTGGACTTTGACAAGCTAAGTGGATTCTAGAATAAACAAATATTCTGGTTAGATCACTAACTTATTTGGATAAACAAGTGGCATGTGGGGTCTACCTTGCTGTGAAATTTTTGGTAACTTTGTGGTGGAAAAGTACAACAGAAGAAGAACAGTTTGAAAGTAATGGATGGAGTTAATTTGTTTGAAAGTGCCAAAGGAAATTTTCAAAGCCGTCAGTTAAAAAAGTACTAATAATTTACCATTGGATGATGTCACAGATTGAAGCACCGTGGTCCTGACTGGAGTGGGCTCCACCAATATGGAGATTGCTATTTGGCTCATCAACGTTTAGCCATAGTTGATCCAGCTTCTGGTGATCAACCTCTCTTCAATGAAGACAAAACTATTGCTGTTACGGTAAGCCTTTATTCAACAGCTGTTTCTGATTAGTTTACACTAATTTACACTTTGACTATTAGACTCATATCATAATAGATAAGTTGTAATACAAAAAACTGGAATTTATTCCAAAGTAACATATACCTTGTTACATTTACTTCTTAATCTCACGAATTTAACTGCGATAAATTTATGACTGCAGGTGAATGGAGAGATCTACAATCATGAAGAACTCAGGAAACAATTGCCTAATCACACGTTCCGTACAGGAAGTGACTGTGATGTTATTGCTCACCTGGTTAGTCGTCATCTTTATGTATACTTTTTGCAACAATTGTAACCTGATCATGTATGCATGAAAACCAAGAGAAACTTTAGAAACTTTGTATTTTATTCATTACAACTTATTCTAAGACTCCTTAAAATTTTCATTTCTGTGGTTACTCATGATTGGACTTCTTGTTCTTATCACCTGTATGTTGCTGGTTTTGTTTTAGTACGAGGAGCACGGAGAAAACTTTGTGGACATGCTTGATGGTATATTTTCATTTGTTCTGTTGGATACCCGTGACAACAGTTTTATAGTGGCACGAGATGCTATTGGAGTCACTTCCCTATACATTGGTTGGGGACTAGATGGTAATCTTAAAATACGTGCCCTGCTTTTGAATTGAATTTATGTGTTCTAAAACAAGAGATTTGAATTGAATAAATAATGACTAGTTTGCATACTTTCTGTTCAGGCTCTGTCTGGATTTCATCAGAATTGAAGGGGCTAAATGATGATTGTGAACATTTCGAGTCTTTTCCACCTGGTCACTTGTACTCCAGCAAAGAGAGAGAGTTTCGTAGATGGTACAATCCTCCATGGTTCTCTGAGGCTATTCCTTCAGCCCCTTATGACCCTCTAGCTTTGAGGCATGCCTTTGAGAAGGTAAGATACACAGAAGACTCAACACATCATTGTAATTGAAAGTTTATCCAAAAAGCACCTACTTGGTTAGCTTTGGAAAAGCTTTTGTAGAATATGCTTTCAGATGATAAACTTTTATTTAAGCAAGTAGTTGATTAAGTTGTTTATCCGAACACACCATTTTAATAGAAACATTGAATGTTATTTGCAGGCGGTGATCAAAAGGTTGATGACTGATGTGCCTTTTGGTGTTTTGCTCTCTGGAGGTTTGGACTCTTCGTTGGTTGCAGCTGTTACGGCTCGCTACCTTGAAGGCACAAATGCTGCAAAGCAATGGGGAACAAAACTACACTCTTTCTGTGTAGGACTTGAGGTGCGTGTGTACCTATTCTTGCAAGTGTAGTAGATTTGTCAATAAAAGAAAGAAACCATGAAGTTTGTCTTGATCTTTGATTATATTATACTGAGTAGGGTGCACCAGACCTGAAGGCTGCAAGAGAAGTAGCAGATTATATAGGAACTGTACATCATGAATTTCACTATACTGTTCAGGTACATCTCAACGAGATTGTAGTTTACAACTCAAAATTTGGGGGCATTTTGAGGTGTGAAATCATAATTAGTAAATGTTTTATATATGATAATATGCAGGATGGCATAGATGCCATTGAAGATGTGATCTACCACATTGAAACATATGATGTAACCACAATTAGAGCAAGCATTCCCATGTTTCTGATGTCTCGTAAGATTAAGTCACTAGGAGTCAAGTGGGTTATCTCTGGAGAAGGATCTGATGAGATCTTTGGAGGTTATCTATATTTCCACAAGGCACCCAACAAAGAAGAGTTCCACCAAGAAACATGCCGCAAGGTCACAGAGTTATCATACTTATTGCTTGCTCAATTTAAGTGGCTGGAGTGTTGAAGTAAAAGGGTTAATAGATAATATATTTTTTTTTTCTCTTTGATGCAGATTAAAGCACTCCACAAATATGATTGCTTGCGAGCCAATAAATCGACCTTTGCCTGGGGTCTAGAAGCCAGAGTACCATTTTTGGACAAAGAGTTTATCAAAGTTGCAATGAATATTGATCCTGAGAATAAAATGGTAAGTGTACAAAAAGTTGCAACACACCATCACTTGAAAAATGTTACATTTTATTAAGTGGTTACTACTTAATCTGTTCAGATAAAAAAAGAAGAAGGCAGAATTGAGAAATGGGTACTGAGGAGGGCATTTGATGATGAAGAGCATCCTTATCTGCCAAAGGTACTCTAATTTGCAGCAATGTTTTATAATTTTGCTAAATTAATTTGTTAAACTAACATGTTAGAGTTTCACTTTATGCAGCACATTTTATATAGGCAGAAAGAACAATTCAGTGATGGAGTTGGCTATGGCTGGATTGACGGCCTTAAAGCTCATGCTGAGAAACATGTAAAACTTGAACGAAACCCCTTCCTTCTTATTGTCATAACATTTCATACTGCTAATTAATATTGGTTCTTCAAAATTTCTTACAGGTGACTGATAGAATGATGCTCAATGCTGCTAACATTTTCCCCTTCAACACTCCAACCAGCAAAGAAGCATACTACTATAGAATGATATTTGAGAGGTTCTTCCCTCAGGTAAATTTCATCAACCATACCTACATATTGAAAAATTCATGTTGATTTAACAAGGGCTGATCCAAATCTGTGTGTTCCTTAATTTGATTTTGTAGAACTCAGCTAGGCTCAGTGTTCCTGGTGGACCAAGTGTTGCATGTAGCACAGCAAAAGCTGTAGAGTGGGATGCTGCCTGGTCTAACAACCTTGATCCATCTGGTAGAGCAGCACTTGGAGTGCATGCATCAGCTTATGGCAACCAAGTAAAAGCTGTAGAACCAGAGAAGATCATACCCAAGATGGAAGTTTCTCCCTTAGGAGTTGCCATCTAGAGCAAGCATGAGCCATAGCAAAGGACTATTAGAATACTAGTCATCATTAATGAAAATTTTGCCTGCTGTGTATTTTATCCAGGCAATGTTATATAAGGCTCATTATCTAGCAGTCTTAATTGTTGTTATCCACTTCTTGTGTTTATTTTCAATTTATGTCACCTGACACTATCATAATGTACTTGGTTTCCAAGAAAATGTTGTTGAGCTGGGCCTCTTTTATCAGTTAAATTTGAATGCAAGCTCCTCTATTTCAACACCATCAGTTACCAAAAGTTACTCATAATATGTTGGCATTAGCACGGACAAGGTAATGATATTTCAATAGAAAAAGTTCGAGTTAATGAACTGATCAAGCATAAGATTGTATGGAATGATATTAAGGTGAAATTTCAATACTTTTAATAGAGAAAAGAGAAAGACAGAACAAATTGAGTGGAAACGTTTGGAGAATGTTTGAGATAACATGGAGAGAATGGATTTATACTGTTTTCATATTAAAGGATATATTTAAAAGAAAGTGAAAAAAGAAGAAAAAAATTGAAAATTTGACTTAAAATGATTGTTTTTTGAACTTTTTAGTTTTTTAAATCTACTTCTGTGTTGTTTTCTTTCTCTTTATTCGTTCTTCAACTAAATAAGAAAATAATACTAAAAAATTATTCCTTCAGTGTGCGAGCTTAAGACACTGAGAACAATAATTGCAAGCATATTTCAAAGTAATGATCACATGTATTTTATACAAAATTTCATTAATGACAAGAGATTAGAGTAATGGCGAGGTATTAAATCAATAGTTATTATCAACATTGTTAAGGTTCAAGGACAGAAAACTAACGAGGTTGAAATGGCGAGGTTTCTCGTTGGGGGCTTGAAAATGGTGAGGAAACAGTAAATGGAAAACGATTGGGCGTTAGAGGGAGAGCCCAAGATTACCACCTCAAAATTCTCTAAAATTCATACTCAGGGACAAAATGAGTTTTATTCCTACTGAATCGATAGTGACACAGATGGCTGCGAAATCACACAAAATATACCTTGGTGGTACGTATCAGGGATCAGAACTATTACACATTATTCAATACCATTACTATTATACAACGTTTGAAAATGTTCATAAAACCTAGAGCAAAAACCCTTACTTAAGAAAATCATAAGCCAAACTAAGACAATCAAATAATAGAGATAATCCAAAATATTTTTGCAGCACCAACACATCGTTAATGAACAGACATGGTAATTTATTTTACAAGTTAGAAAGTGATAAACTTATTTATTTTACAAGTTAGAAAGTGATAAATTAGATGATCATGAGCTACAAAAGCACTCAAGTAGTATTGAATTAAAAAAAAATATGCAAAAAACATCCCCGCGTCTTTTCTTATTGGACAAGCTCTAAACGATTTTGGGGACACAAACAGGCGACAAAATTCAGTATTTTCGATGCGTAATGCAATTGTTTAAGTTGAATTACAAATTCATAATACCATTGTACAATAAGAAGTTCACTGTTTATTTATCTGAAAAGTACCGGTGGTATGAACTTTTTTAGAATAACTGTATTCTGTTATAAATGGTCATTTATCGATTTTTTTTTAGTTATGATCAATTATACTAAAATTTTCAAGTGACCATAAATTATTTTCTCAACAAAAAAAGTAGAATATTTTTTAGAGGGATTAAGCATAGAGTGCATTTGTTTTTCTCACTCAGTAAATTCAAAATCCGTTGTATCAAGCATCTCTTGGGAACTGAACTCTACGATGGAAAATGTAAACAAATACTACAAATCTAAAGTAGTCCAAAATATATATTCTGTCAAATAACTATGGTGTAAGCAGTTACAAGAATTACAGCCTCGTCTCTATTTACCTACCTCATGATGCACAAGCTGTTGAAGTTTGGCTTATTTCTGTCAAATATACTTCGCTTCTCACTTCTATATGCTCTCTCAAACAAAGAAATTTCAGAATTTTGAACATCTGAGTGTGATCAGTGTCTCCATAAAACAAACGCGAACAGGAAAATGACAGTCAATAACATTCCTGCATATTTGATCCATTGGTCGACTCGGTTTCGTCTCTCAATTAGCCTCAAAACAGAGTTAGATATTCCAACTGTATTCAGGATGTCCAATGCTTTTCTGTGTGCACTCTGCATCAAACATGTATGTCCATATGAAAAGGTATATCAACAACAATATAATGGATTAATAATGCTTCCCAATTAGCACTAAGGAATTAAAACCATAAAAAAAACTCCATGTGTTGACGAAGGCCAACATAGAAAACAAAATCAAAAGGATAGAAGCTAGAAATTTTTCAACAAACGAATAGAAGGAACAATGAAAAGCATCAAAACAAACAAAGCTTTTCCAATTTTCAATGCATTAAGCATAAAAAGTAAGAAAAAAATTTTACAAGAACACACTTTCTTGGTATTGCCCAAAATGGACTGTTCAAGAGCGATGAACTCAATCTAAATGGAAG
>Ga0099825_1009837_pt1 | contig 10704 bp, 11 predicted proteins | sample SiratroredBW_FD_76838 | JGI IMG/M metagenome (GOLD analysis project Ga0099825, IMG submission 76838) | Root nodule microbial communities of legume samples collected from California, USA - Siratro red BW | ecosystem: Host-associated > Plants > Roots > Nodule | place: USA: California | collected...
CACTAAAATATATATATATATATATATATATATATATATATATATATATATATATATATATATATTCTGAAAGCACCTGCAGTTGGAGGAGAGCCACCAGTCCCTGAGGTGCCATCAGTCCCTGGTGTTACTGATGGTGGCTGAGATGGGGTTGGTGATGAGTCAAACCCTAGATCAAGGCCATTACAATCTCCTCCCAAAGTGCCTGCATCATATATATTTAATTTACTGTGATTAAATGATATTTGACTAAACAATTGTTCTTGTCATCAATATCTAAATCACAACAAGTTATATAATAGACCAAAATTCATGAACCAAATTATCATTTGATGAATTGAACTAATAATTTACCCTTTATTAATAATCCAAATCATACGGGGATAGATAGGTTATAGAAACAGAACAAAGCAATTATACTCTGAACATGTTGAAACTATCTATGAAAAAGCAATGGATGGAAGAATTAAGCAAGAACAGGTTAAGAAAAAAGCAATTTACATTTCTTGATGCAAATCAGCTTTGGATCATTGAGTAGATTGGCCGAGCCTTCATTGCATTGACACCTAAAATCTGAGCCTTGACGCTCACAAGTTCCATCACCACACAAATTCAACAAACAAGCTGCATATAAAAGACTACATTAAAGTACAAGTTTCATTTCAGATTTTGTTGTTCTGCAAAACGTTAAACAAGAGGCAACTAGTGAATTCAAGAAAACTATAATGAATTAGGAGCTTACGATCATTCAATTTTGTAGGTAGAGAAGAAGGGAGTGACGGAGAACCGTTGCCACATTTTAAATCAACCGTACCTGCACCTTTCATCTCAGCATATATACCCTTTTGTTCGAATCAAACAAATTTCAATTTCCTTGCATATGGTATATAATAAAGTCACTTTTTTTTTTGAATGGGTTTGGTGTATAATTTAGTTTCCATGCATGAACATAGATAAGAATAATTAAGATGATGCATGACTCACAGTTGGGAAGAGCACATGCTGGTAATTGGAAAGAAGCAAGGTTAGGCTTCTTCCAACCAGATTCACAATCGCATCTGAAACCGAGTAAATCAGTGGAAGAAAGGTGGCATGTTCCTTTCCCACAATATACAATATCGCATGGATTAAAAATACCTGCACAAACACAACCATCACATGAACAAAATTAATACAATTAATGGTAAAATAACCAGAGAAGGGATTAAGTATATACCTTGTGTTAGGTTGGACATTAACTGTGTGGAAGTAGCAGAGACTTCGCATGTGAAGAGGGAACACAAAGAAACAAGGGCCAAACTTTTCCATATGAATATTCCCATTGGGAAGAAAGGGAAAATAGTATTAGTCTTGTGAAATACTCCTTTCATAAACTTGATCAATTTAGTCCGAGGGGTAATTTGCTTCCCTGTTACCAAGGAGTTCAAATTTAACGTTCAAAAACAAAAGTTCTGAGTTTCTATTATTTGTCTCTAGGGTACATAACTTTCCCACCAATTCCCAAGCTATTTAATAACTATGGTTATGATAATTTAATGATCTGGATTAGTGACCAGTAACCTATTGTAAAATTTGAGTGTAAGTTTTTATAATTACAGAATAGAGTCCACACATTCTATATTTAAAACAACTTTTGGTGAACAAAATTAAAAATATAGAAATATTTATATTTTGGACTATGACTATTTTGTTCATAATTTTTTTAATTAATGGTAAAATATACATGTTTAAGATATACATTGTTTTATTGATGTGCAATCCTTTGTGTATATATATGTGTATATAAACTCGTTAGTTTTCCTAAATCTTTACTCTCGTATTTATTTAAAAATAAGGAAGCGTGTTAAAAAATTCTATCACAGAAAAAAAACCTACCATTAACAATGTAAATCAATTTAAAGGCAAAAAAAATACTATACAAGGTATAATTTATCCTTGTATGTTTAAGTTAAGAGACAGACTTTGCAAGTACTATTATTTTCCGTTCGTTATCATGGTCGCTATTGGTTCGATTAATCAAACAACAATTCGCTTAATATTTTTTTTAATATACTTCATTTCATGATGAATCATGAAATTTTCACTTAATTTTATGATGGTGGTGATTCACTGCCAATTTGAAAGCTCAGGTAATAGTAGGATGTGATTAAGGAAGTACAATTCTTCACTTTGTAATTTTTGACATCCGACAAAAGCACTTTGTCATTGGTGGGGAAGTGTTGAACTTGACCCTTTGTCTCTAATCTATCGAAGTACATGGCTTTCGGGTTATGCCAAGAAATTAAGACTGTGATATATTTTTTATATGCCCGTCACTTTGATTTTCTCACTGAAGAATGAAGAAAGTGTTGAGATTGCCGTTTACATGGCGACACAATCAAGTAACTTCAATGCCTCGTCATAAAGAACAGACAAACACATTCGAGGCATCTAAAATTGTTGACTTGTATTACTTTGAGACATACCACGTTAATCTGAAGCAAATATCACGAATTTTGACGGAATGTTTGATACAGATTTCACAACGCCAAAGCACAAAAACATTATTTGCCCATACAAGTCATTAGATGCAAAACCGATGGACATCCTGATAAAGAAAGTAAGTTAGAAGTTAACTATATAGGTTTAGTATATTAAAGCATAAGAACTGCTTTGAAATCATGTCAGACCAGATTACATCAAAATTCAATGATTCACAGATACAGATTAACAATTGAAGATCCCTCCAATACCATATAGCTACAATGAATCTTGTCAGCAAACGAATCAAATATCAACAAACAACAGATACAAACCATCCTCACCCACCCAGAGGAAAAAAGAAAAACAGTAGTAGCACAAAAACAAAAAACAACACTACCGTGGTTGATGTGTCTCAGTCTTTATGCTGATCCAAACTCGGTAAACCACTTCTCGTGGCGTTCAATATCGGCCTGAGAAACACTTCGTTGGACCTTTACCAAAGCTTCTTCAAAATCACACATGGCAACAGGATCCTTTGAAATCTCATCCTTGGACATGTTCTTGATTTCATCACGAGTCTTTCCTGCTATCTTTCGCCTCATACCATTCAAGGAAGCGTCACGACACACATTAGTCAAATCATCTCCACTATAGCCCTCTGTCCGGCGAGCCACTTCATCTATATTGACATCAGGAGCCACCTGGTGAAAGACCACAACCATCAGCAATAATATTATAATCCAAGTTTTAGCAATCATTATGATTGCACTTCCCTTTCCATAACCTGTTTTTAGTGTAAGTTTAGTGACTCCAGCAAAAAAGTTCAGACCTTTCACATCACAATACAATTTTATTGTCTTGACAAATGCTCAAATTCATTGTTTTAGTCGGTAGTATAAATCCTCAACTCAAAATGAATGAAGCTCAAGTCAACATAATTAATTGATTCACAGTATAAATCAATTACAGCTTCACACAACAAATATTATCAGGTTAAAATCCAATATGGCCTACACAGTAATTAACATCACAACTTGCCTCAACAGTCTTCAAATTTATCCGGATCAGCTCTTTGCGACTCTCGAAATTTGGAAGAGGAATATATATACGCTTTTCCAGCCTTCTCCTGTGTTGCATTAAAAGCATGAAATTGAATGAGAAAGTGTAAAGAAAAGAGGTCTATCTGTAAAACACATAATGAATCATACATTTTTATAACTTACAACTTCAATTGTAAAGAAAATAATGCAGAGAAACAAATACAAACCTTAATGCCTCATCTATATCCCATGGGAAGTTAGTTGCGGCCAAAACCATTACTATTTTACGGCTACCATCTTCATTTGTAGCACTATTGCTTACACCATCAACCTGAACTAGAAGTTCAGATTTCACCCTTCTAGACGATTCATGCTCCCCAGATGCCCTGATGAAGTAAATGAGAACTCAATCAGACCTCAATATAACTTCAATAATCAATCCAAATAATAGTGAAGCGAACACAATCTACGAATGTGTACAACCAATATAAAGAAAGGATTCAATGAAATTTCATTTTGGGGACATAAACAAGTTTGAATTTGAAAGATGTCTTAAAGAACAAGAAAGCCTCACCCCCTTGCATTGCATAGAGAATCAATTTCATCAATAAAAATTGTGCTGGGTGCATATGCTCTTGCAAGATCAAACAAACACCGCACCATCCGCTCACTCTCACCACGCCATTTAGAAGCCAAAGTTGCAGAAGATACATTAAAGAAAGTGGTCCCACATTCAGTAGCAACTGCTTTAGCAAGAAGAGTCTTCCCAGTTCCTGGAGGTCCAAACATGAGAACACCTTTCCATGGTCTCCTGATACCCTGAAAGAACAGAAATAATGAGCTCCAAACTTCAATATTCACCAAGACATGTAATTCACAGATATTCAAATGTGCGGATACTATGAGATTTCTTAATAGAATAGGCTAATCAAACAAACAAATTTCTAATTAAAATTTCAAAAAGTCATATGCATGTAACAGGAGAAGCACGAATTTATTTTGCAACAATAATTTCATAAACAAGGCTCAGTTGGAAATCAAATTGCATGCAAAAGTAGGTTTTCATAATGCCAAACAAGCGTCTGATAACTACCTTAAATACAGTTAGAGAGTATCATGTACAAATAACAATTCCAAATTATTGGTTATAAAATAAACCATGATGGTTAAATATAACTGATTGGAACATTAAGTAAGCAAGTTTTCTATGAGAATTCAGTGAGAAATTTAATCAAAATTACCTGGAAATATTCAGGCATCCACAAGGGAAGCACAACAGCTTCTTCTAAAAGCCTTTTTGCTTCAGTAAGTCCTGCAACATCATCCCATCTAACTCCAGGAGAGGTTTCTAACACGTCCCTTTCAAGCATTGCAGCCAATTCAGGATCAGGACCTTCATATTGACCCTTCTTTGACTTACCATCTTCAGAATCACCATTTTGACCATTCTATCAACAATTGTACAAGCAGAACCACGTATCTAAGAAGTTAGACGTTTTTCAAACTATCTAGACTAAGGGATACAATATGCAAAGGGCAAATTGATAATCCGATAAACTACACAACATAAAGAAGAAGAAGAAACACTTCACCAGGGATCTAGTACAAAATTAACACCTGGATGCAATAGGCTAAGCGAGTGTTGGCATGCCTCAACTTGAGTCTAAGATGAGTCAAACATGTTTTCTCATTGACATGAAGTTTTGGCGTGGTGTTTAAAACATGATTCAGTTTTAGACTCAAGTTTCCTTTAAGTTTTTAGAAGTAGCTTTTGCACAACACTAAGGGCATCTCCAATAGTAGCAACTCACATGAGTTGCTTCGTACATTAAAAAAATGTAATTTGTGATCCTACAGTGTCCCATCATCACAAAGCAACCTACATTCAATTTGCTCCAGTGGAAGAAACTCTAAAGAACTTGAAACAACTCACAATTTTATATTTTTTTAAACTTAGACTTCATTACTGAACATAATATTGATTGTTCCAATGAGTAAAATAATTTTTATTTTTAAGGTTGAGTTGCTTGCAGTTACTTAGAGAACCAACTAGATGTGAGACTACTACTCCAATGGAAAAGTTGCTTTAAGTAACACAAAACAACCCTTAAGCATCTTCCACTGGAGATCCTCTAACTTCAGTCATGTTATGTGTTCCACTTATATTTGGCTAGACTCAAGTCAATTAGGTAACCACATATCCAAAATCGACTTTGAAGTGCAAGTTTCCAAAAAGCATTACATGTTGAAACCAATTTTCTAATATGCGTAATCCAAACCAAAAAACACTTTACCATAAACTCACATTTACTTAGAATCAATTCTACAAGATCACGTTGATTAAAACTCAATTCAACTATTTGTTGTTTTGGCTATCAATGCGCAATTGGAATCGATTATAGAAAAATTAAATCTAATCAAACACAAAGTATGTCACTCCATAATCAATTTAAACCAAAATTGATTTCACAAAACCAAGTTCATTCAATGCCAAACTTGCAACCACTCATCCAAAGACACCTACCAATGCTAAGAAAAACCTATGCCATAATTAAGGTGTAATAAGATTAAGCAAATAAATCAACAAAATATGGTTGAGTCCACCAACCAAATTAATAAACTATCCTTACAAACAACTTCTCCAACTAACAGCATTATCCAACAAACTTCCTCATCAAAGTTGAAACTTACAGTTACAGCTGCAGCATCCGTCTTGGTAGACTTTCCGGAAACACTGCCTTTCTTCCCTGCAGCGGAGCCACGTGTCCCCGAGTTAGCCCTACTAGTAGCTCCACCTCTAGCACCACCACGCCCAGTTGAACCACTTCTAGCAGTAGCACCTCGCGCCCAGGCCCCATCTTGGGGAGATTTGCGGGTACCCACTTGACCAGACCTAATGGGTCTCCTACTGTTATCCCTACTGGGTGGCCGCCATACATCAGGATCATCAACGGGCCCAGGACCGCTTGATGAAGTGGGGTACTCATCCAACGGCTGAAACACAAAAGACGAGGACTTTGCCGAAATGGGAGGAGAAACGGCGCGTCTTCCAATTGGGTTTTCTTTGAAAGCCCTTCTCTCTGCATCTAACTGCTTCACAACTTCGGTTTCTTCCGAAAGCGCTTTCTTCACATTCATCCATTTTGCTCGAATTAAAGGGTCCTCTACGGTGCTTAGGTGTCTGAAAAAATTTACGAAAGGGACGAATCAGTGAAAGTGACAGAAATTACAGGAAATTGAGAGCAGGGAGAAGAGAATACTTGTTGATCTGAGCAATGGCACCGTCGAAGAAGATGATGGAGGTGTCGTAGAGGCCTTCCAAGGCGTAGTCTCTGGCTAACTTGACGTGCTCTTGCAACCCTGCTAAGGAGCCTCCAACCATTATCTTCTTCTTCTGATTCTGCTTCTGCTTCTGCTTCTGCTTCTGGTTTGGTTCTGTTACCAACAGTGACACTTCTTCCTTGCAACGAAACGAAACAAAATGGTTTGCGTAGATGGGCTTTCAAGTTTTGAATTTGAGTCCAATGGGATGGGCCCACCAGCCCACAACCACTTTTCTTTTCCGAAATCATGAAGTGGCCCGGTTTCTCCTAACTACTCGTTTTTACTTTTGCTTTTTTGTTTTCAGCATCACTCTTCTCTGTTTTTAAACTCTGGTAATTGGGATTTCCGTAGAGAGTAAAAAAAAATAACTTTAAGTTTAATTTAATGGCAGAAAATTAATTTGTAAAAGGAAGTTTATATTTATTTATATATTATGATGTGATATGACCTAAGAATTTCGGATTAAGAAATTAAAAAGAAAAGAAATGCATTTTACTCTCTTTTTTTTTAACTTCCCATAAGATACCTAGGTGTACCTATAAATTTGGATTTTTGCATTAAAATGGTGTAATTTTTCTCATAAATTATTAGAATGTGTAAAAAATATTTTAATTATGTTTTTTGGTAGGTCATATGAGAAAAGTACAGCTTCAAAAAAAGAAGTATGCTTGTGGTAGATCACTTTATTTTCTAAATAAACAAAAAATAACATCACAACCTCAATCCAATAAAAAAAATTAACTGAAATTGTCTAATTTGAGAATGACTTTAATTAATGAAATTGTGTTGAGCATGCACCACTTCTCTTACCTACACAATACTCTCTCCATCTCACACACATTTGAGATTTTGTTTTTAAAACTTAATAAATGCACATAAAAAAAAAAAAAAACTAAAAATTTTGCAAAATGTATGCATGACAAAGAGTTAAAGCATGACCAATTCAAATAACCTAATAATGTATGTATGTATCTACCTATCCACTAGACCCTAAATTGTGTAATGCATATACAACCTAACCAATAACATCTAATTCACACATAAGAAATATCTTCTAATGCATAAAAGTTTAATGGATATAAATAGATTAAATTAACTAGTGTATTTAAACAAACTAGATAGTTTAGTGCAAAAGGAACAAATTAGATGGTCTCATGATCAATTGTGTTCCTAAACGGTTTACAACCCATTACACAATCAATCACATGACCAGAATAATATCGTGGAATCCATGTATTTATATTTTGATATTAACAAAAATTAACATTAACTAAATGGTTTATTTGTTCATTAGTACCTTGTATGTGTTAGACTGCATTATGAACATGTTAAACACATGAACATGTTTGCTTAATACAAATGATTGCGAAAAGTAATAACTATCAAATACATATATCTATTTAAAGTATTGTCATTCAATGAGAAATTATATCTAAAAATAAATCATTTTTATAAGCACATTTTTGTAGAACAAAATGATATTAATATTATATTTTTAGAAAACAAATATATCTTCGTTATTTCTTTTCAAATGATCTTGCAATTATGATATATTGAAAATATTTCTAATAAAAAATAAGTGATTTATTAGAAATTTCATATACTCTATTTATTCCTATTTTTTTACATTTATATTATATTCATTCTTTCCTTAATAGATTTTTTCTAATTAAGTCTTTCAAATGTTTTTTCTAATATAGATATCTCTTATTGTCTTTAAATAAAAATAATTTGAATAAATTAAGATCTTATACATTATATTTTAAAATCATGTGTTATCTCAACTGAAGATATCTTTCTGAATATTTTGTTTTATTTTTACTAATATATATTGTAATTACCTTCTTATTTATTTCCAAAACAAATCTTAAGCAAAAACAATCTAGAAGATTGTAGATCAAAGCTTTCTGTTTTGAAAGTTTATTAATAAAGATATAAATATACACAAAAAGATACTAGGAAATCAAGTATCAATGGACAAATACAAAAACATATATGAAGAAATTGAAGGTGAAGAACAAAGAAAAGAAGCAAGTCAGGTCATCTTGTTGAAGATACGACAATTATAGAGAGTGTCTAGTCTGTTTGTTTACAAACGAACCATTTAATTTGTTTGTTTAATACTAAATTGTCTTTGTTTATACTAAACGGTTTAGTTTATTTGTGTAACGCTAGATAGTCTAGTCAATCTGTCTAATTTGTTTGTTTAATACTAAATTGTCTTTGTTTATACTAAACAGTTTAGTTTATTTGTGTAAAGCTAAATGGTCTAGTCAGTTTGTCTAATTTGTTTGTTTAATACTAAACCGTCTTTGTTTATACTAAACGATTTAGTTTATTTGTGCAACGCTGGATAGTTTAGTCAGTTTGTGTAACACTAAATTGTCTAATCTATTTATTTAACATTAGATTGTGTTATTTGGAATGAATGCTAAATATTTTATAGTGTGAAAAAAAAGACAATGGTGGTAAAAGTGAGTGAAAGTGAAGTCTAATGAGAGAAAATAATATATACAAATATATTTATAGAATGAAGAGAGTAAGTATAGGTGAGAGAAGTGGTGTATGCATGGTACAACTTTACTATAAATTACTTCAATTACACTTTTTTTTTTGAACTAAAGTCATAATCTATAAATATAATTTTAGTGTTAATTTTTCTCAAAAATTAAAATTATTTATCATTTTTCATAATCATGACTTTTGAAGTTTTTAATAAAAAGTTTTTAGAATTTTCAGACACGTAATTAAAAGTTTTTAATAAAAAAATTACATCATTTTAGTAGCAAAGTCCACAATTTTAGAATTTTTTTTTGTTATAAATTAATATTTAATGCAAACCTAACACACTTAACTTCATAATTTCTAAAAAATAATTAAAATTGGATAAAAAAATATAGGTTTCTTTCGTATTACTATTTCATAAGAGAAAAAAAAAAAAACTCATCATACTTCAACTTCTACCATACACTTTTATATACCAATAAGTTAATTCATATCTCTATTTTATACTTTTACTTTTACTTGTATTTCTTGTTTATCTATTTCTCCACTTCTTCGTTTTCCCTCTCGTGAATGTTGAAAATAAAATGTCAACGTAACGTCATTGTTTTGCCTTTTGATTTGAAAATCCAACTCTTTATGGTCCTTTGATTCGTTTCGTCTTCCTTTTGGTTTGAATTCTTTGAGTGGAGTTTGGGGTAATCATGTTAAGTCATTCCATTCAAAAAACTGCATGTGCCTAAAAGTTAGTAAATGTCAAAACCATCTTAAACAGTAACAAATTTGTAGAAGTTTAATTACTTATTATTTGGACAAAAAAGAAAATAGAAAGGTAAGAACTTACAAATAATAATACAATTTCTTTTTAGTTTGGCTAAGATTATAAAAAACAATAAACTACTCGTTATACAATGTCTGTGATTCTATTGATGATACATATTAAACTAGTGTAATTTTGAAACATATTTTATTTCATAAATTAACTTTGAACAATGAATCAATTTTAAATGTATGTGAAAAATTGGATCCTTTTGTCTTTAATATTTAAAAGTGAAGACACAAATTTGTTAATTTGAAAAGAAAAAAAAAACAAATTGGGATAAAAATTAAATGAAATTTGAAAAATAGCTTTTCATCAAAAAAAAAATATAAAAAATGAAAAAGAACATTTTTATTTTTAATATGTTTTGTTATTTGTTAATATTTATAATGCAATAAATGTATGCCAAATTTAAAATATACTGCTGAAATATAAAATTAACAATTAACAAAAAAAAAAAAAAAAAAAAAGCCAACTTAATAAAAAAAAAAAACAAATTTTATTAAAATTTATTTTTTTTTTTATTTATTATAAAAAAAAAAAAAAAAGTATAAA
>Ga0099825_1009838_pt1 | contig 10701 bp, 7 predicted proteins | sample SiratroredBW_FD_76838 | JGI IMG/M metagenome (GOLD analysis project Ga0099825, IMG submission 76838) | Root nodule microbial communities of legume samples collected from California, USA - Siratro red BW | ecosystem: Host-associated > Plants > Roots > Nodule | place: USA: California | collected...
ATGTAAATTATATAAAAATATATATAAAAATATTTTAAATAAAAAAAAAAAAAAAATACACATATTTATAATATATATATATATATATATATATATATATATATATATATATATATAGATGATAAAAATATTAATATTTTATACCCAAATAATAAAGAATGCATCTATAAATTAAATTATATTAATAATCTCCAACCACCATGTTCAGATTGCACTCTACCGGCTGTCTTCTCTTTTTCACGTCATTTCAAAAATTACTCTACACCTTCCTCTCTTCCCTTACATTTCTACAAAACTAAATTACTAGTTTAAAATACAAAACTTATATTTTTATTTTTCAACCAAACTAAAAATCAAGTAGGTGCCTTGTTTCATTTGATTTTGCTGGTAAAAAGTAATACATGGTGTGGGACTTCCCTATCCATACCCATATTGATATGAAAGTAACTTCTCACAGTATAAAGTTTATTTAACAGTTTAAGAAATTGATACGTTGATTATGAACTGCAATGCTGAGATTGAAGTTCTTACATTGTTTCTGTTTATTTTTACGTAACTTATCTCTCTTCTTAAGTGTCAATCAACATCAATCCGAGTACAAAAAGAGAAGTTGAGAGCGGTAAATGTAATTATTATGGGTGAAAAATTTTCCTTCCACCATGCGCACAAGGTATGTCTGCAGGTGGGGGCCTAATTCTCTGTTTTGGCGGCACAAACTGTCAACATAACTGACCTATAGATACGTAATTTACATTTACATGTGCATCCTTGTTGAATTGAATCACAGGTTGATGAACCGGAAAGAAAAGAATAAGATTCACTGAGGCATGCATGATGCATGTCAAATTCAGGGTCAAATCTAAAATACCATTATACATACGAGGACTCTCTCTAGCTTGCACACATAACAGATCCTGCACCACACTCTCCAAAAACAGGTTATTTATGATAGTGGCCTAAGTGTATATCAGGAACTCACAAAATCTTGGTAGAAGAGCCGAAATCTGAGAGTCTGAATTGGGTTTGGAAATGAGGAGTTGATTGCTTGTGTAGGTCATCATAGATATGATATTATATACTCCACTATTAAAGAATGTCCACTTGAATACTCAATGTCTTAAACTCACACAGCAACTCTGTGTTTGTCTCTCTCTTTACAACCAGTATATAAATGCACTCCTCCAGCCTCTTTGCCACTCTCAACTCAGGCGTTTCTGTCACCATGGTTCGCTGCAATCTTCATTGGTGGCTAGGTCCTGTTGGAGAAGCAGGGCACGTGCAACATCTCTCTCCAACTCTCTTCTAGTGTAGTTCATCTGAGTTTGCACGTGCTCCCCTTCTCCAACACGATTTTCCTACCTTTTCTTTGCCTTTTTTTCTGCTTTTTTCTTCCTTTGGACAACAGTAAGTGAGAGTGGAGTTGCATGCATGAGATTTTCATATTATAAGTTCAATATGCTTCGCTTTTTTCCTTTTCTTTTGATTGCACACCTTACTAATCCCTCAAAATACATATGTATTTTTAGAGGGTTAACTTCAAATTCTCTTTTACCGCAGGATTTGAAGATTGTAAACCTGATCACTTGTTTAAGAAGCAGGCTTAACACTTTGTATCCAGAAACACAGTTTTTGCATGTGATTGTGATTTGTATTCTGCAGGGTGATGTGGAAAGTACGTACTTGCCAACTCCAGCATAGAAGAAGAAGAATGACAAGGATTCGCAATTCATACAGATTTCTCAAGTTAACTGCAGCTAAAGATGACATGTGCTGCTCTGCACTGATCATTACAGACTATATTTCCATTTCTTGGGTTCTGCTCACATCTCTGTTTTTTCGTTTTAACTAGGACAGATTCAATTTTGGCTATGTAATTTCTTTTTCACAGTTCAGTGATGTGTCTCTGGTCAAATTTTAAGCGACTGTTGTTTCCCGGTGCTCCTTTATCAATGTAATCATCTCTTGGAACTTAACAAAACTTAATTTTTTTTCTTATCATTGTCCATTGTTTATAATTCCTGTGTTGCTTCAACCTAAAGCGCGCCATAATGGCAGTCCTCACTCTGTCAAATATCCATATGAATATATGTTGCTGACCTTCATTTTCCTTTTGTAGAAATGATTATATAATTATTTGGAGTTCCTATCACCAGCACTAGTTACAAAGTTTACTTTTACAAAAAATATCTAAACAAAAATTCAAAACAAATCGCTTACCCCCATTAGCGGCAAATGTTTTCTTGCAATCCCGTGTAAATAGTTATCTATTATCGCTACCTTTTCTGTGTTTCAAACAAACTATTTGAGACTAATTTTCCAAAGCTTCCTTTCTGTTATCAGTGAAAGTACGGAAAAAAAAAAAACATCAACATATGATGAATTTTCATTTGTGGGAGGTGTGTCATGCACCAGTGCCGTTAATATTATCATTTATATATGCTAAGTTTGCTGTTAAGATTAGGTATTTGTTAATGGTTAGAGATGACGTGAGTATAACGAAAGATGATAGTCCAAAAGGAAACACTAAAGCTGAAACTTCGGCTTAGGAAGTGGGGGACTCTACTCTTCTTGGTTAGTTCTGCATGCAAGTACCTCATTCATTTATGTAAGTTGGAAATGTAAGTGTGGAAAAAACAAGAAACCAAGTCAGTGCTGGCAACGCAGAAGAACCTTAAAACGCAAGCAAATGGAATAATGAATATGGCCATTTCAACACGCAATGCACAAATATCAGAGTTATGGCATGTAACTCTGCTCTTTGATTATGCCACATGGGCTGGAGAACGAATCGCACAACACTGAACAAAAAAATTTGCAGGAAAATTACGTAACTTGCAAAATCGACAGTGAATTGTTTATTACTGATGCCGAAAGAAAGATTGAACCACAAAGATTGACTTTACCATTGCATATTTGGATTTAAGCTTATAAACATAAGTTTCAACAAACTTTATTTTGTAAATTAAGTTTGAAAAAAAAAATTACTTTCTTTTTTTCAAATTTGATTATTGTAAGAAAAAAAAAAACTAGGTGAAAAGTTAGTTTCCCATCGGTTTCATCAGAAAATTTAACAACAGATATTTTTTATTTTTATGTTTTTAACATACGATTGAAAAGTAAACACATGGGTGAAAAGAAGAGAAAAAAGTAAAATAATATTTAAATTTATTTACTTATTCGACCAATCAGGAGAGCACAACCATACAAAGTCCTAGGGAAAGTAACAATGAAATTAATAAAATTTGTACATTGTTGTTCAAAGCATGCTATTATTACATAAAGGACAGAGGTTGAAAATTAATTTGTAATAAATATTTTGCAACTTCAAATGGTAGCAATTCGCCATCTGATTGTACTGTTTATGTTTTCCTTTTGTAGGTTGTGGCTGGTTTAGAATTATATCTCATTTTGCCAATTATAAGGTTGGTTCAGCTGGAATACCTGGAATTGGTGTGTGACAATATTAAATTTATAAACTTACGTGCAATTATCAAGTTTGGGTGGGTTCACATTGATGGTATGTTTATTGGAACCCAAAAACTCATCTTACTATTACTGTGAGGTGGCATTTGATGTACACAATACAAACAAGATCATGTACATCAACTAATAAAGATATTATATACTGCATAATATAAATAATTCTCAAAAAGAAATGATGAACTAGAAAGGTAAGATAAAAACAAAAAATTAAGAGAAAGTCTTGTGACTATAAAGATAAACAAAACATAAATAAGGATGTAAGTGGAAATCATCTCGATAAAATATAATCTCTGTAAAACATAATGAAGTATGTATTGCTCAGGGGAGATTTTAATTTTGTAAGGAAAATAGAGGAAAGCAAAGATAAGAGTCCATTATTATAAGAGAAAGAAGGAAATAATATTAAAATGGAATTACAAGCTGAGGTACAAGGTGGTACTTTACAATTAGGGAAGAAGATAACACATTCTTAATCTTAGAAGTCTATGAATGAGATTAAAAGTAGGCAATTGCTTCTTACAACCCCTCATTTGCTTCATGCACCACCTTATTGACAATGTTTGTCATAGTCGAGAGGAGGGTGAGTCGGACTTCTGTTTTATGACAATTTCTTTAGCGACTTTCATGTCCGTCTTCCTTTCGACGAGTTTATCATAGGCGTCTTATGCATTTTGAGCATTGCACAAACTCAGTTGCATCTCAATTCCTGGGGTTACCTACAAGCCTTTTGGCTTTTGTGCGAGATGTACGACTTTCGCCCTTCTCCATAAACATTTCTTCATTATTACGGTTCTAGTCCAGCAAGTCTCGTAGGTTGGTTTTCCTTGTTTAGTCAGTCGGGGTATGCCTTGTTCTCTCCCTACACAATTTCTTATAAAAGGTTTGAAACTGAATTTCTCTAAATATCTATCGAACCTATTGATGGTAAATATTTTTCCAACGGGGATACCCCAAAGTTCCCCTTTTTATTAGACGAGGGACTCCATTCAATATTTTTATTGGCCAATGTCCTCAATGACCGGTAACAATTAGAAAACTTTTTGAAGTTTTTGATAGATTTTCAAGGAAGATGTCTACTCAGCAAATACTTAAGCTTTATCTTTTCCCACAATGCTTGGTAGATTTGAGTGGTATGTGTTATTATACTTTTGTGTTATTACTGATGGAGAATTGGTCGATCAGGATCTGGACTGGTCCGAGGACATGTTAGCCATATATTGTTGTTTTGTATGATCGGTAGCTCTATCGAGGCTGGGAACTTTCTTGGCCGTATAGTACAAAACTCATTTTGACATATCTGAAATGATGAATAAATTTTTTTAAAATTCTTGAGTGTGTCATATCTCAAGTGGTGTTTCTCCTTTGTTCATCATAGCTTATCTCTTGGTGGCACATCAAGGTTCATCAAAGGGAAGTAGAAAGTTTATCTTTTGGGTTTCTTATCTTGTGAGCTAGGTCACAAGTGGTGTTCATCATCTTGGTTATCCCATAGATTTGAGGGACGCAAAGTTCTTATTTTCTAGAATTGATTCCTATCTTGTGGGCTAGGCCACAAGTGACGAATCACCATTTTGCTTATCTCATGAATTTGGGTGGCACAAGGTGTGTTTTAGTTCCTAGCATTATCTTTGTTTCAGGCATTTTCTTTAACTGTTTTTCTTTCTGAGTTTTCCGCAATTTTGAAGTTCACATTCATCCACGAATCATTCAAGAAACCATCCAAAAATTCATCCAATAGCTCTTTCTTGAAGCTTGAGTGTAACGATCTTAAAACCCAAGCCATTCTCCATTACCATAGGCATTTTTTACTTCCGTTTTGCACCTTCGGCTTGGGGAATCCGTATCAGGTGGTATCAGAGCTTTGGTACACTCAAAGCTTTTGGGTGTTATTCAAGGAGTTGTTCATGCATTTTATTGAACACGTGGAGGACAAGTTGGGTTTTTAAAGATTAGCTCAACTAAAATTCGGGATGAATTTTCTTGAAGAAGGGAAGGATGATATGATCTAAAAATTAAAAATAATTGTAATTTTTATTTTATTTTTCTATGTTTAGTTTGGACATAAAAATAAGTAAGGAATGAGTTTGTCTATTCCTCTTTCACCTTGAATTCTATATAAAAACATTTATGGTACTCATTTTGACAGATTTGGAATAATGAATAAAAAATTTCAAAGTCTTGAGTGTGTCATATCTCAAGTGGTGTTTCTCAATTGTTTATCCTAGAATGACACTTCATAGCTTATCTCTTAGTGACGCATTGGGATTCATTATAGGAAAGTGGAGAGTTTCTTTCTTGGAATTTCTTATCTTGTTAGATAGGTCACAAGTGACAATTCATTATCTTGCTTATCTCATGGATTTGAGTAGCACAAAGTTCTTTTCAATTCCTAGCATTGACTCTTATCTTGTGGGAAAGGTCACAAGTGACGAATCACCATTTTGTTTATCTCATGAATGTGGCTGACACAAGGTGTGTTCTGATCCTAACATTATTTTTGTTTCTTGCATTTTCTTTCATTGTTTTCATTTCCAAGTTTTCCGTAAACTTTGAAGTTTACGTTCATCCAAGAATTCTTCAAGAAACCATCCAAGATCAATAATACAAGAGTCCTTCCTTAAAGCTTAAGTGAAACAATCCTAAAACCCAAATCATTCTCCATTGCCGTAAGCGTTTTCGGCTTCCGTTTTGCACCTCCAACTTGGGGATTTCGTATCACATGGTATCAGAGCTTTAGTACATTCAAAGCTTTTGGGCGTTATTCAGGTAACGATTCAGGCATTTTATTGAACATGTGGAAGAAGATTAACTCAACTAAGATTCGAGATGAATTTTCTTGAATAAAGGGAGGACGATGTGATCTTGAAAAATAAAAATAAATATAACTTTCCTTTTATTGTTCTATATTTAGTTTGGACATAAAAATGGGGAAGAAATGAATTTGTTTATTCCTCTTCCACCATAAATTCTATATAAAAATACTTATTGTACTCATTTTAGTTATTTGAAGTTTTGAGTGTCTCATATCTCAAGTAGTGCTTCTCCTTTATGTATCATAGAATGACACTCAATAACTTATCTCTTAGTAGCGCATCATGGTTCATCAAAGGAAAGTGAAAATTTTTTATCTCGCGAGATAGGTCACAAGTGTCATCTTGCTTATCTCATAAATTTGAATGACGCAAAATTCTTTTCAAATATTAACATTACTTCGTATTTACAAGTTATTGTTTTAATTTCTAATATTATTTTTATTTCTTGTAATTTTTATTAATTGTGTCCATTTCCGAGTATTTTGCAAACTTTTTTGAATTTTCCGCAAACTTTTAAAGTTCATATTCTTCCAAAAATCCTTCCTTAATATTTGAATAGAAAAATCCTAAAACTCAACCATTCTCTATAGCCATAGGCATTTTTGACTTTCCGTCATCCAAAAATCCTTCAAAAAACCATCCAAAATCCTTCCTTAATACTTGAATAGAAAAATCCTAAATCTCAAAACCATTCTGTATAGCCATAGGCATTTTCGACTTTCCGTTTTGCACCTAGACATGAAAATGAAAATTGCGTATCATCCATGCACCAGGTCCAAGTGTTCACTTATTAAGATTTAAACCGTGTTGGGGCAAGATTTGAAATGATGCGGTAATTAAATGGGGAAGCATTGAAGAAATCTTCACTACATGCATTTCACACTGAACGAGAATAAGGAAAAACAATTTTCAGATACGGAACCCAAGTATAGGCAGTGCAAAGATTTAATAAATTTCATTGAAAAAAACAAACGTCAACCTCAAACAAATAGCAACGGTTAGTGACCATTATAAATTGTATTTCATAATATGCCAACAACCTAGTAATTTTCTATCAACCTACAATAAGCTTCAATTAAATAGCATAATTTAATCACAATATTGCTTCAACTTCCGCTCTTAAAACAGATGTACAGCGGAACCTTCATAGTGCTGAGCAAAATCATGGATCATAGTGGTTTTAATATAACAGCCTCCAAAGATAAGAGCAAACTCCCCAAAATAAACGGTGCCGAATTATCCATTCAAGCCGCATATTACTTACACAAAAGCACTCTAGGCTACGAAATTAATAGTCTCCTGTTCCAAGGAATTTGATTTTCCTTTCCCCACATCAGAAGAAAAATTTTAATGTAAACAAACCTTCAGGATGTATGATTGACTTTCACAGTTGAAGATTTGTCTACCAAGAAGATGGAAAGCAACAAAGTTGATAATTATATCTAGACACCATACACTGCTTGTATATGTTAGTAATTCTCATCCAATCAATTGGTTGAAGATTGTGAGGGACTTATTGTAAACATCTGATATAGGAGTTGACTCCTTTGAACAAAAAGGAAATTCTCATCCCTACTCCGCACGAGCACAATGCCAAATTCAAGTCAACAAGCAAACCAAATTCTATATGGATTTTCCAGAAGCAATTAACCGATATTTTGATCAAACATTCTTCAATTGCAAGACATAAGAACAAAAAATAAGGGACTGCGGGTGGCCTTTGAGATGATCTCATATTAGTTTAATAACGCAGCAACAATATCAAATGCAAAAATATAATGTGAACTCTATTCTGAATCACAACTTTCAAAATAAACAAAACTGTTAAATTGCAACTAATGTAAATAGAGCTCAAGCCAAAAGAGAATCTAGCATTGAGAAAAAGGGTAAACAAGGTTCTCAAATGAATAAACCGACAACATGACTAATCTTCTTCCTCTCCTTCATTCTCAGCAATGTTGAAGTACCTCAGTTCATAAACGCTTCTATCTTTGTTAGAAGCAATCACTCTGAGCCAGTCACGAACATTGTGCTTCTTCAAATACTTCTTAGTCAAGTACTTGAGGTACCTGTAATCAGTTGTTATGTTAATAACACATCAAAATCAAAACAAAATTCCTATCCAAAGTCACATTCAATGTATGTGTCTAATATAACAATTCAGTCCAAACCCTAATTCGAGAAAATAAAAGTGAAAAAAATAAGGTTACCGTTTGGAGAAGTTGCTGTCGGCCGTAACAACGATCTTGGTCTTCTCCCGTGCGACGGCGACGGTGTCACCGAGAGCACCGGCCTTGCCAGCAACCTTGATCCTCTCTTGAAGAAACTTCTCGAGAGACGCAATGTCCATGATCTTGTCCTCCACTGGCTTCGCGCAGTCAATGGTGAAAATCACCACTTTCTTCTTGCCCTTCGGAGCAGCTACACCTCCTCGACTCATTCTTTTCACTTTCTATTGCAAACCTATGAATTAAAAAACGCAAAAAGACAAAGAAGAATCCCTTATTAGCTTCTGCGGTTCCTAGAAAACTAACTGCTCAAACGAAATTCATCGGCTTCTAATTCTTTCTGTGCGTTGAAGAAGATTCATATGGAAATTACACAAAGCGGACAACGGAGGGTAGAAAGGGAGAAGATTACCTTAAGCTACACTGAAATAGCACAACCCAGTGTGCGGAAGCAAGCGGCGTTGAAGTGTGGTCGATAATTAGGGTTTGGATTTCGCTCTCATTTTATACGCTAAATGAAACGCGCGTTTATACAGGGCAAAAATTAAGATGCTATTGTTAACTGGTATTTTGACCTGTTTGCACTGTTAAATATTTTTTATATGCTTAAAATTTATTAATTATGTTATAATTGAATTTTTTAACATTTTTAAATGGATTATAATAAATTTAAATTTTGATATAAATTTATATAGATGGACAACTAAAAGTTAAGAATATAAACAACAGAAAATGCAAAGTAATTGAAAAATATGCTGTATTTACTATTTAAAAATATGTAAAACGCACCCTCAAAGAAGGTATAAATCAAAAGGCGTCACTTTTAAATTATGACTTCTAAATTATAACACAGAAGTACATGTAAATTTTTATATACATTTCATTTGATGATTTGTCCAGCCCTTTAAAGATTTTATCTATAAGTTATTAATTTAATATTATAAATATATATCCTGAATAAAAAAAAATATTTCATATCGTGCATTAATAAAATCCAGAATTACATTGTTAATTTACATCCAATTGTTACTTTTTTTTTTTGTCTCTTCTTGTTTTCTTCTTGCATCTTGATGGATACTAAGGAATGTCAAAAATATTTTTATATGTAATTTGCTGGAAAACTCTAATCTATGTGATTCAAAAAAAATTCAAATTACACAGCTAAAAAGAATTAGATATTGCGTTTTTGAATTTTATCATTTAAATTTTTCATAATGTTGTTCAATACTTTTAGTATGCACAGTTTTTTTTTTTTTCATTTTTTCATCATTTCTTATTTTTTTAATCAAAATTTCATGTCATCCATAATGATATTAATCTTTAACTAATGAAATTTGTTAGTTATAAGAATCCGGAAAATAATTGTAAAATAAAAATAGTATAATTAAAATAAAACATGAATATTTTATTGTTAAAATATGTGATTCAAATTTCACTCCGGAGTGTGTAGCAATAAGATAATAAATAAAATTTTAAAAATATGTAATCGTTACTTTTTTTTCCTTAACTAACAATTTATATTCTTAAGTAAATAGATTCAGTTTAAACATAATTTAGCAATAAGATAATAAATAAAATTTTAAAAATATGTAATCGTTACTTTTTTTTCCTTAACTAACAATTTATATTCTTAAGTAAATAGATTCAGTTTAAACATAATTTTAATTAAAAAATAATGTAACTATAATTTTAAGTGAATAGATTCAGTTTAAACATAATTTTAATTAAAAAATAATGTAACTATTAAATGAATAGATTCAGTTTAAACATAATTTTAATTAAAAAATAATGTGACTACAATTTTATTCTATTATGTGGGTTATGAATCACTTAATTAAAATTAATATAATCAAAATTCAAAATTAAGTCTTTTTCTCTTGTACCGTTCACCTTTTAATTAAATATGATTTTTAATTTTAATTAAAATAAAACTATCATTTAATTAAAATTCAAAACAGATTTTAAATTCAATTAAAAAATTTTAAAGTTTTAATTTCAATTAAAATAAAATAAAATTAAAACACTTTTAATATGCATATTTTTTATAACATCCTCAAATACTTTTACTTACCGTCAAAAACATGCATTAATATATATATATATATATATATATATATATATATATATATATATATATATATATATATATATATATATATATTTTTTTTTAAAAAAAA
>Ga0099825_1009841_pt1 | contig 10698 bp, 7 predicted proteins | sample SiratroredBW_FD_76838 | JGI IMG/M metagenome (GOLD analysis project Ga0099825, IMG submission 76838) | Root nodule microbial communities of legume samples collected from California, USA - Siratro red BW | ecosystem: Host-associated > Plants > Roots > Nodule | place: USA: California | collected...
TAATTGATAGCATGTATCAGGCACACGATTTAAATTTTCCTGGCCTTTGCCAATCTAGGACAAAAGTTTTAGAAGAAAAAAAGATGTTTTAGAGGGTCCTGCGATGAGTGTTTGAGTTTGAAGAATTTGTTTTTGAAAGATAAGTTACATACAATGAATAAAGGGTCGTGTTGAGCCCCATCCAAGGAAACCGAACCAATCTCAGGACCATGTTTCAACTGGTAAAAATACTTAAAATTTGTTTATGGTAGGATGTAAATTGAGATACTGGTATAACACTTGGAAAGCTTTGACGAAAGTCTAACTATTCAGGCCACATTCATTGTCGTAAGCATTTAGGCTTCAAAAGACGATAGAGGAAATGTGATATCATGTTCTTTAAAAAAATATTCATAAACAGAGGTAAAGTCATCGGAGTCAGGCATATGCTTCATGTACACTAGATCTGAGTTCTCACAAGCCTTTGCCAAGATGTGCTTTGATAAAGACTTTGAACTAACAATGAAGGCTAAACAAAACCCTTCTACCTCTTCTCTTGAGGAGAACTTAGACACATAGGAAGCAACCTCCCCAAACACCTAACTATACTAGGGTCAAAAATAGGGGGTATTTATCCTTCCTTGACCTCTTGGAGGCGTTTGGACCTATCAATTAAGAGGCTTTTTGTTTTTCTGGTGGGATAACGATGACTTTTCCCTTCTCCATCAACGTAGAGATAACGAGTTTAGCAACAACTTCTGCTACGGCCAGAGTGGATGCAAAGGCAGGAATCGCTTCCAATTCATCCCCTTGAACATACAAGGAGTTTGTACGAGAGTCATCTCCTCCAAGGGAATAACCTCTCTGCTCACCAGAAAGCTAACCTCATTGAAAGAATCGTTAGAAAAAAAAGAGAAAGCCATGGAAGAACAAAGACATCTAAGAAGATGAAAAACTTAGGAAATTGAGAACATAAACGAGACTTGAAAAAGAGACATATCTAAGAAGATGAAAAACTTAGGAAATTGAGAAGATAAACGAGACTTGAAAAGGAATGACGACTCTGAAAGGCTTAACCACAAGATACCAAATGGTGAAATAGTGAAAATGTGGGAGAATTTATTGAGAAAGAAGCAAGAGAGGTAAGGAGGAGAGGCTTATGTACTAGCTTGTATTCGACTATATAAATAAATAATACTTGACAATATGAAGTAGGTATAGTATCACATAAATCTCTAACCACTCGGGTAACCACTTTCAGAGCCTGAATAACACACACTAGTCAAAAACTAACTTCCGTTACAAGACCTATAGATCCTTGTGATAATTACCTATTAAGTCCAAATGTCTATAAATACAATCTCAATCTATAAGCTTTTATATACGCGTCCACATATTTTAAAATTGTGTAACATATATACTAATAAAAATGATACATTTTATAAGAGAAAAGTAATGGGTAAAAGTGCTCATCCATTAAACAAACATTTCATATATAAGCAATGTGCTGGGCAATTATAATATGATATCTTCAAAAAGACAATGGTTTCGAATAGGATTGACAAATTATTCCATCAAACCAGTGGACCGACACTATGAGAGAGTAATACAAAATGTAGCAATTTGAATCTTTGGTGAGCAAAATGTACCAGTCTAGGGTATGAACTACATAGTCCAAATAATTTTGCCTTTCAAAATTAAACACCGCCACGTTGCAGAGGATCGTAGCTTCCATTATTGAATGCTTTGCTTCAGATCATTTATTCCAGAAAGGTCCAAATTTGTCAAATTTGTGAGTAACAGTATACAAAATGTAGCAAAATCTTTGGTGAGCAAAATGCACCAGTCTAGGGAATGAACTACATCCAAATAGGTAGGGTTTTTCCTTTCAAAATTAAACACAGTCACGTTGCAGAGGATCGTAGCTTCCATTTTTGCTTCAGATCATTTATTCCAGAAAGGTCCAAATTTGTCAAATGGATATATCTACATACCAAACATCAAAAGAGCAGGGGAAAGTGTCAAATGAAAAAAAAAAATGAAATAAGAAGTGGAACCTTGTGTGGTATCAGTCAAAAACTTACCCTCCAAAATATCCTGCCGCGGATATAGTCACAAGGAACAGGGCCAAATTTTCTAGAATCACGGCTGTTATTCTTGTTATCTCCCTCTATCCAAACGGTACCCTTCGGAATCTGTAGAGGGAAGGCATGCTTTGACAATGAAATCTCAAAAACAAATTCAGCAATAGAAAAATGGAATAATGTCAAAATTCTCTAGACAAGAAGCTATCAAATATCTAAATAGAATAAAAGTTATCAGATATCAAGCCCATTCTTAACGTGAAAAACTTGTCATAGTATTATTGAGAGAGTAAAGGAATATCACTTCTTATTTGACAAAACTGATTTGACTTTGTATGTTCTACAAGACAGAATAACAAATTGCAATCCCCGTTCTATAAGTCTAGGAAGCAAGCAACTACCTAACACCTAAACATCAGGGATTTTTTTTTTTAAATCATCAGTAAATAATAAATAAAACTAATTCTAACGTTAACAATTCAACAGAAGCAAGGAGGCCACTTAGCAGTCATCCCAGAAAAACAGACTTCAAAATACTAGCAAAGCAGAACCCATAACCTAAATGATAAAATAAAAATGGGAATTTAATTTATAAGAAGAAATTGACCATACCACAAACGTATCAGGCTTAACATTGTTCTTAGGATGGGAAATTTGTGCAGAACTATCACCCACCAAGTCATTGGTCTCAGGATGGGAACTGTATGCAAAACTATCACCCTTCAATTCAGAGGTCTCAGGATTGGGAATGTTTGTAAAACTACCACCCTCCAATTTAGAGGTTTCAGGATTGGAAATGCGTCTAACCATATCACCCCCCAATCCAACCACACGTTTAGCCATTACGGCATTAGGCTTTTCAGGGTCGCGGAGGATTACAATATCTCCACGATCAACTTTACCAAATCGGGTTGAGATCTTTTCCGCTAAGAAGAAACTTGTTGTCAAATCGATTGTAGGAAGCATACTAGGACCAACGGTCTGCAGCAATAGAAGTGGTTACTTACAAAGTAGAAATAAGACAGCTAGACACAGAAATCAGGCTTACCCCAACAGGTTCGATCATAAAGGTTTTGACAACATATATACCACACAAGCTCTTAATAATAGGCACAGCAACTCCCCAGTTTCCCATTTTCATCACTGCGCTTTTACTCTTCAGGTACAGATCCCAAATACTGTTACCCTTTGTGGAAAACAAGAGCTCTGTTCACCATTAGTAAAACAGCCAGAAGCAATAAGCTTTCTGCAAAGATGAGTACAAACAGAAAGATATACCATTTTCTTAGCACTTTTCAGTGCCATGTGGTTGTTGGTTTCTACTTTCTAGTTTCCAACCCTAACTTATAGAACATGATAAATAACCACTTTTACCACTAATCAAATTCAAAATGTTGCCTTTCTTTCACATCCAAACAGATTTAAAATGCTTTAAAGAGTTTGTTGGAATGATCTTTCGGAATCTTACAGTTAACTATTCAAAAATTAACCCGAATGATTCACAATCTGAATTGTAATACAGTAACCTTAGTTGAAAGACACTCGATCAAACATAAAATATAAATTAAATTAATCACACAATAGAATGGGAAAAAAGTCACCTGGTTAGGGTTGTTGAATGCGCAGTGTCCGAACCACCAGGTTAGGGTTTCAATTTGGGGAGAAACAGGACTGAAAAGCCGCTGCTGGAACCACCATGCTCCTTGCTTCAATTGGAGATGTAAACTGACGGAGAATAGGGCTATTGAATGGCTAGACGAAAAAACACTTCAAGAAAATGGTTTAGTACAATTTTTTCAAACGATCATAATCTTTTTCAAAAATTTAACAATAAAATATATATTTTTAAACTTTAATTTACATTTAAGAAATTACTTTAATTTTAGATTTAAAAATTTATATAAAAGTTATAATGTATATTTTTAAAAAATTATATTATTTTGTTTTTTATGACTGTGTCTATGAGAAACTTGAAATATTTTGCATTTTACTGCTTTTTTTTAAGAGAGCAAATACATATTTTATTTCGAAGATAAAAAAGTCGCTTAAAGAAAAACTACTTATATTTGTCACAAGTCTTTCATTTCAATTTGATTTGTTAAATTTTTCTTTAAAATCAATTTCATGTATACTAAAAATATAATAAGTTTATCGGAAAATTCTATAAATAAAATATTACCCTTTTATCCCTGGGAGATTGATTAAATATTCAATAAAAATGCAGGATCAGGAATCAGACAATCTTAGAAGAAAACCGCTTTCCGTTTATGTAAAAATGCTAGCATTCGGTTTCTAATCTCCATTGTTGTGTGAAAACTATGCTGCCATGAACTTTTGGCCACTGCTGCTGTAAACTTCATATGAAACATTTTGGTAACAACATAATCTCTGATTGCGTCGTCAAACCATTGACAGTAATTTTGCTGGTTCCATTACAAGTGAGAGTGCATGGTAGGCGGAGCTTGTGGAAAGTTTCTCCTGGAGATGTGGACCAACTTCCAGGACTTGAAGTTGGTGATTTGGTGGATCAAGCTATGACTTGGGAGTAGGCTTGCTGTTTCCGTAACTGAGTTTTGAAGGATGAAATGCTGTTTTCTACCAGATTTCTTCAGGAGTTTGAGGAGTAAAGTCTGATGAGAAAGCCTCTTGGGCAGTCACTTATTTTATTCTTTATATTAGGCCAATCATTCATCGCCTAAATAAATTTCAGTCACAGATTGAGGAATATATATTTTTGATTTCAATATTGTAAATATTCTTACACAATATACAACTTTATTGAAGAGTTGCACAATCCTTGAATGGAATTCGTTCCGTATATAGTGTCTTCAATTACTCACTTGACTTTCAGTTTGACAAAAATGAAGTTCGAATAATTTCTTTTTCATTTGACGTGATTTCAACAATTAGAAATTGATCAAGTAACGGGGTAATAATTGCACACATGCAACTGATATATTTAAGTATTGTTTCCTGCAGCAATGAGTAGGTCTCATACCTCACAATCGCCGATGCTCATTTCTTATCCTGACACCAATTTCGTTAGTAGGAATGAAGGAAATTTAGAAACATATCCTTTTTTGAAATTCCTTTCTAAATGTCTTCAAGAAAAATGGCTAATAACACTCATCCAGATTTCTAAAAATTGATGGTTTCTAATAAATTCAGAGCTTCAGAAAAAATATTGAGAAGTTTTGCTAGCATTCCTCGTGATTCTAAACAACGAGAAGATTTTAGATGCATTTCCTGAAAATATAGTGCTTAAAGAAAGGTACATAAACCTAGAGATTAGGGATGTAAGGATGTAAAGGGCTAACCATATGAACAAAGTTAAAAGAATCAAAACAAGGCGAACAAGCACCACAAGTATCAACTAAAATCCAATTTTATGAATCTCTGAAATAAAAGAATCAGAGATCAATCCACATACCCGAAATTATAACTATGCAATTCTGATTTAGAGTTATCTGTCCTAAAGTAATGGTACCCCCAAGAGAAAATGTTATTATCACAAAGATACAATCCCTTAAGTGCAGTGTAAGCGAATTCGTCTCATCCTTTCGTTCCATTCAACTTATCCTCGTGCCATTTACAGAAGCCTTCCAGGGCGTCCCTCATCCATGCATGACGGAGGATTTCAAGTGCCTCCGACACAGCTAGCCAACTCCGATTTCTGGTGCTTTGCTCAGGCCATAACTCAAGTTCCTCCTTCACAAACAAGGCAAACATTGCTGCTCTACATAAACCTTCTGGACTAAACTCATCTTGATGGGTCTTACTCCTAAACTCATAATATCCAAGAAAATCCTGACATCCAATAAATATATCGGCATCAACAATCGCTTTGCAACATACATCCAAATGACAAGATCACAGGGCAATGTAAAAATATTAATCAGCATTGTTTTCCGTTAAAATATTACAAACCATACGAATATCAGGGGACAGCATTAAAATACTTACGGGATCAGCAGCACACCAAAACAAAATATATGAAACCAAAACCATGTAATACCATTTACTTTGGCTAAATTCTAAAAAATGCAACCATAAAAAAATTAAATGCTAATATGATAAGAACCCTGGGAGTAACACCACGAAAGCTAAACCATTGTAGTGGAGAGGTCAAGCAAGGTCCCCACACACCAGCGTGTGGGAATCTTCCAACCATGCAATTAGATCCTAACACCCACCACGTTGTCCCTTTGACTAGTCCTTTGTAGTGGAGAGGTCAAGCAAGGTCCCCACACACCAGTGTGTGGGAATCTTCCAACCATGCAATTAGATCCTAACACCCACCACGTTGTCCCTTTGACTAGTCCTGTCTGGACACAACAACGCCAATATACCCACACCACTTTGATCCTCGGTGGACAACTCTGAAAGCAACTGATAAAAACCTTGGGAGAACCACACCACAAAATTTAGCTATCGTAATTGGAGAGCCCAAGGTCTTATAAACCTCACATCAATCCCATACTTCCACTGTGGACAAAACATATTTTAGAGTCATTAATCCAAATTTAAATGATAATCTGGCCTCATGCATTCTCACTCAGATGCAAAGCCGTAATACATACTTAGAAAAACCTTCATTGCAATTATCACTACCAAGACTCCAACCCATAGCAACATAATCGTCACAAAATGACATGATTTACACATAATCTTCCTAGATTCCCACCATAAACAATAAAGAAGTCCTTACCCAATTATGTGATCCTAGATTCCTAATATGAAACCATTAAAGCATACAGACAAAACAATCTTTTTACGATATTGCATAATCCCACTAACTGTACAGAAGTTCAAAAATATAAATTCAACAGTAGAGAAGTTTTTCACCATCAGGTCTCCTCGAACTCCTGCTTCTTCTACAGCTTCCCGTGCAGCTGCCTCCTCAACAGTTTCGTCATTCTCCCAACCTCCCTTTAATGGAAAAAGGATATCACAATAATCAGAAACTACATGTCCATGAAGAGTCCTTTCAGAAAGCAATGCCCTATGATCTCAACCAGATAAAGTTACCCAACAATTCAATCATTTTAAACAAACGGCTCAGTTGCAGTCAATTTATTGTGAGGCAGAAAAATATATATTTATCATATATTGCAGTTTAGTACGAGTTGTCCCGTCAACATGTTAAGAATTTAAAACACAATTTTACAGTAAGGTCTAATTTACAGAGGGAACAAAAAAATAGCCGCCTTATCTGCAATAAATGGTACCTGACCTTTTGTATTACTTGAATCCAGAGAAAAATAGCGAAACAATTTGTCATACCCAAAAACGGAATCTTAGTGATTTCACCATCTCGTCCCAAACAGATAAAACTCTATTTAAATTCATTTATTCAAAAATGAACAATGTGCATAAAAATTGGAACAGAACCTGACACACTGACACAAAAATAAAGGCCCCGTTATTTGTATATGTTAGAATATAGCTTTTATGGATGTTGAACTGTAATTGGACTATATGTAATCTGCATAATAACATTTAATTCAAGACTCTAATTCAAATTATGGCTTTTTAATACGTATGTTAAAAATATATTTTTTAACAAATCCTTTCAGCGCAAAGCTCCTAGAGTAATATGTAGACCAAAAGATAATGAATTTTGTCAATACTTCGTAACCTTAATGAATCTGGAGTCCCAAAATCCTTAATCTCCTACGATCAGTCAATTCCAGAAAGGAGCATAGTAGCAGACACTACCTAATTTATTTGATCAGAACAACCTACCTTTGGAAACAGAAGACCAGGTCCACTTGGTGAGTTAATCATAAGCACTTCAACAATCTTCTCGGAACTGGAGTCACCATTAGAAGTTTTATATCTAAATGGAACACAGCTGCAACCCAATTAGCATCTCCATATCAGATCTTTAAGTGATTCATACACACAAACATACATACAGACACAAGTAAATTAAATAAAAACAAAGCAATTCCTAGCCAAAATTCGTTAGTTGCTGCAATCAAAGCTGCTAAAATAAAAGGCTAATTATTAGTCAACAGATATCTTCGACATTTTTCCCCATTAAACTTACAAAGACCAAATTCATATTGTTACTACTACATTATCAGATAGCATAAAAAAAATATTAAATTATTTTAACATGTGTTATTTGGATTAGGAAAGCTGATAGCCTGCATGATGCCAAACAAGAACAAAATCTTAAAACAGCGTATACAAGGTTAAAAATTACAAAAAAACAGAAAAAAAATGATTTTATGGCACAGCCGAAATTAAAAAAAAGGGCTAAAGAAAATATAAACATTAAATGTAAAGAAAAAACTAATATTATTACATCCAATCAAATTTCAAGGATTCCATGCATCGCTAATGTGCAAAGTTCAGTAAGCATGAGGTTCATGATATATCATTATCTCTACATTCAACTTAATTTTCCAAGCAACTGCCAAAAAAGCACAAGCTAAATTATTATATGCACAAAATACAACCATTATAAAGACCAAACTATGATTGCATCAAACTTAAAGTGGAAAAGTATCTCAAAAGTCAAGCTACAACTACCTAACAATTTTGGCGTACTACGACAGGCACATGAAGTCAAAGCACCAAAACCCACGTGCTTCATAATAATCCCTTCAAAATCAATGTATTTTGCTACAAAAACACGCTAATCCAGACCAAAACGGAATAAAAAGACCCATGTCTCAATCTATTAAAAGATCTTTCAAGATACCATTAGTTTAATACTATTACAGAAAACACCGTTATTACAATACATTATTTATTTTTCTAATAAAGCCTAATCTTTTTTTCTACACTATCTCACATGAATGATCAATCAAAAACAAAGGTTTTAAAAACCGTCAAAAGGTTTACGAAAGCAATTCAGGCCAGTGCGCAATTTCCTGCCATACACGATCGTAATTGAAGTCCTTCGATCAAGATCAATTCATCATACAATGTTCCTTATGTGTAAATATATACAAAAATAACCTCGTCATCCCAAAAAAATGTCGCAATAACCACATGCACGAAGATCAACACCAATAAAGAGAGATAATTATAAAAAATCTATCCAAAACAAAAATTAAATACAAACGAAACAGTGTTAACAAAAAAGAAATTAACATCAGAGCATCACGATCATCCAGTCACTATCGCAATTTCTCAACCAAACCAAACAAAAAAACATAAAAATCTTTTTACGCGTCCATTCGAAAACGACATTTTTTTTTCATCAACAACTTTTTCAACGAAATGAAACAAGACGACGATGCAAAGGGGAAGAACACGGAACGACGTCGTTTTACCCAGCAACAAGACGATAACCGTCCTCGTAGCGCTGCTGATGCCGCCCCGTACGCGCCACCAATTCAGACATAATAGCGATTCCCCTAATCAATTCCCAAACAATTCCTTCGCCATTGCAATGAGAACGCACCGTTCCTTCTCTGATCGCGCCCGCACCAGATCACGATCTATTCACCAAGCATCGTTCATGCCTCTTCTTGTTCTTCAAATCTTAGGGTTTGGTTTTTCAGAGAGAGACAGATAGAGAGAGAAGCATACAAAAACGAAAATGAAAACGGAAATGAAAACTAAACGCAAATGAATTGATCCAAATGAAGCGAAGCGAAGCGAAACGAAAAGCGCTTCGAACGGATCGATACAGAGGGTCAAAGTCACGTGAAGCGTGGTCAACATGTGGGGCCTATTTTTATAGCCAGTGTCAGCGTATCCCCTGCTGCGGGGACCACAGCTTCTACCACTAAAATCACGACACGTGGACATATGTGGTTTGGAGAAGAAGAAGAAGGAACATGATTGGGTGGGTGTTGCGGTGGGGTGTGGTCCGCGAGGCATCAGATTGGGATGCAGTTGAAGAAGTCAGCGGATGGAGAAGGATGTTTGTTTTTGGCATTAGTGTGAGAGGATTTTGTAGGGTCCTCTCCTTTTGTCCTTTTTATTTTTTTATTTTTTAAATTAAAAAAGAAAAAAAAATGAAAATCTTGGTGGTGGATCCATGGAATAATATAATGTTTATATCTAGTTATGTACCACATCAGATTGGGATTTTTGAACAAAATAATATTCTCATTTTAATTAAATAATTGACAGTTGAGTTTGTATTATACATATTGTCGGCGTCTAAAGTTACTGATTATTAATTAATATTTAATAAATTAGTAAAAGAAATATTGAAACAATGAAATAAGGTTGAATAAATTTTTTTAATCATATAGTTAGAAGTGATTATTAACGATATCACCATAATTCACATCATAGTTACACTTAATTAATAAATACCTGTTGACATGATATTGATAGATATTATTTATGGTTTGAGGTAATAACTAGTGATGTTTCTAAAATTCGAACCAATGAGTAATTGTTTATTTGTGTCAACTAATATTTGTAAGAGTGTATAAAATATTAAACCAACTAATATTTGTGGGCGTGTATAAAATATTAAACGATGAACTTTTGTTTCATATTTTATTTTTATTCTTTTACTTATTCAATTTTCACATTATTTTGGATATTTTTAATGTATATACATAATAAATATATATATATATATATATATATATATATATATATATATATATATATATATATATATTTTTTTTATTTTTTATATATATATATATATATA
>Ga0099825_1009844_pt1 | contig 10695 bp, 6 predicted proteins | sample SiratroredBW_FD_76838 | JGI IMG/M metagenome (GOLD analysis project Ga0099825, IMG submission 76838) | Root nodule microbial communities of legume samples collected from California, USA - Siratro red BW | ecosystem: Host-associated > Plants > Roots > Nodule | place: USA: California | collected...
AAATAAATCCAAATTATTTAAATTATGTATATTATTTATCTTATGTGTAATAGTGTGAAATTAACTTCTTAACTAGTTTGTTTGCATAAAGCAAACATCTCCCAACTAGTTGCTCATGTGGATGAGTATAAAATCTATACATATGCACCTACTAAACATCCTTATATTGTCGAAAAATGATGAGTACAACATGTTAATCAATATCACACTTTTATCAACAACAATTGTGTAAGTTGCAAACTCTCGTATGTGGTGGATGATGCACTTCGTACATATTTTGTGTAATCAACTCAGTCGAACATGAGCACCACAACACTGTCTTAACTTTGTTGTGATGTCACTAAACTCTATACACAATAACCTAACCAACAATAATCATGCTAATGGGAAATTCAACATCACATACAAACAAAACTATCTCACAAAGGGGAGATGTAACAATGCCGATAAATAATTCAAAGTGATGATCATCTCATCAATAAGTGGAAATTGTTAGTGTTACAGTCTCACTTTTCAACAAAGGCTTACATGAGACCTTTATCAACAGTCTCATAATAACGTTCTACATTGACAATAACTCGATGTTAAGTACCACAACCTCAATTTGCGGATGAGAGATTTCAAACTTACTGAGCTTGCATATGTGCTAGACCAATTTCATATGTGCTCAACGTATCAGCAGGCCCTCCAACAAATCATATGTGCTCATCTCATCCTGAAGGTGACACATTAGCATAAATGACAATGATAACTAGTTCTTATTCCTTTTACTAACCAAAACATCAATCTCTGTCCAACTTTCACTTGTGATGATCTACTCCGATTTTGATTATATATTTGTCAATAATAACAACAATGAATATTTTATTTCAAAATGTATTTTCATATTTAGAGATAACAATGAATATTTTATTTCAAAATGTATTTTCATATTTAGAGATAAGAGCGGATAAAAAAATATATATATACATTTTCACCAAATACAATGGTAAAACATAATAATGACGATGATGGACATTATTGCTCTAACAAAACTTTCCACACACAAAGGAAAGGAAGAAAAACACAAAAAAAGAAAAAGTACAGTACAAAGAGGTGAAATAAAAAAAAAGAGAAAAAAGAAAAAAAAGAAAAAAAAGATAGGTTTAATATGAATATAAGGAAGGGATATTTTAATTTTTTTTGCAATATATTATAAGAGTGCAACTTCAATTTTATGGAGTGGGAGCCTTCTATTCTTATACAAGCAAGTGTATAATTTTACTTTCTGATTAAGTTTTGTTTCAATTAACTGTAGTGATTTGTTTTCAATGGAAAAATACAAGTTTTTGTTAGTCATTTTAAAATATAATTAAACTATTTTGATAAGTATTTTTTTTACATATCTAATTATGAATTATTAAATATAACATTATATTAGCTTATAGTTTTTTTAAATATACGTTTGAACTATTTTTTAGTTAATTACAAACATAAGTTTTATAAGGTAAAAATGTATTAAAATTAAACTCACTATTTAATTGCTAAAGAAGATAATTGATACAGACATGACATGATAGTGTGCACATGATTTTTCAAAATTTATAATTCAATTTTTCCACAAGGCATAAGTGAGTCTATAAAAAAAGTTATATTTTTTTTATTTGATATAAGTTAAATAAATCATTTTTTTATAAAAATCCTTTTAAGAGTTCAATGTCCATGTAGTTCCATTTGGACATCTAACTATTGTCAGAAAATATGGCTTGACACTGCTACACTTCCGCGTCACGATGAATCTTCTTAAGTGACCCATTTTCGGTAGATAAAGTTTTAGAAGACTAATTTAATAGGAATATTATAAATATATATCTTTTAAAAATAAAATAGAAAGTTGTTTAGAAAAAAAGTGATAGATATAATAACTGTAAGATTAGTGGAAAACAATCACCGTCAATTTTAGTAATAAAATAATTTATATATAAAATATTTAAATTTATATATGAAAATAAAAAAATCACAAATTTTAAATAAAACAACCCATTATTCAGGTCTCGCTCTATCCATATTTCAAGAGCCCTGATAAAACTGAATTAGTGGCGGGCAGAAATCAAACTTTATTTGGATTGGTCTAATTAACCTAATTAACTGTCGGAATTAAGTTAAAATAATTATATATTTTATTATTTAGAAATACCTTTTCCTTTTAAAAAAGTCTGATAAAAAAATTATTTTGAATAAGCTGATTCAAACACACTAATCTTACAATTTACTTTTTCTTAAGTTTAATTTGGATACGTGTAGAAAGAAATCCATCTTTTAGCATGTAAATTTTTTTGCATGAGAATCACGGAATCAATATCTTAATTCTTAAGAAAAAAAACATAGATCATAAGATTCAACGTCAACCAAAGGTGTTGGAAAAATGTTCCATGAGATGTTTCTGCCGTGTCTGCTGCGTGCAATTTTCTGCTGTCTGCAACTAATTGCAGCTTAAGATAATCCATCAACTTTAACTTGTGAGTTTTCTAATGTTCACTCACTTTCATCTTTTAAAAAATTATTAATCAATTTTCTACAACTTCACCCAGCTCCTCTGCTTGTTTGAAAGCTAGATGTATGAGTTTGATTTAGTTGAGTTGCGTTGATTTCAGAAGAAATGGAGCTAATTTTCATTCTTATTCTTGCTACACACAGAAAAAAAAATAAAACAATAACACGTAATTACTGTAGTAGCATGTGGCAACATGTGATCTTCAACATTTTGTTCCCTAATGATTTACAAGATGATAGATTAAACTATAACAGGTGATACGTAGATGCTATTAACAATGCAAAAAACATTTATTTTTATTTGGGTTGGATTTGAAAGTCCTTGAAGAGAAGATTCGAGGTCAACGATATACAATGCATGCACATGAATTTTACGGAGAAAATAAGGTGTAAAGTGGCAGCTTCTACATTTAGTCTTCGAAAAATGAATTACACAGTTTATTTTAGTTCGTCTTTTTTCACCCTTTCCCTATCAACACTTTGGATATCCATGGACGCCTGTGATGTTATGCGTCCTGCATATATACTTTAACATGAAAAGTTGCCGTTTGATACCATTCGGCATTTAACATTTTAGGTTGTTTTCTTCTAGTAAAGAGCAATCAAATTTTTATTAGAAAATTCATATAAATACAGTTAGATATGAGTGAGATTTATATAAAAAAATTAATATCATTTTCAATTCAAAACATTAAGATATTAATTCTGTAGATATTTTTACTTATATGTTCAATTTTATTATTTTTATTTATTATAGAACTTAAACTCACAGAATACTAGAGTTCTTACAGGTTTTCCTCCTCAATTTTCTGAACAAAAAATGCATATATTAGTTGTAAAAATATTATTATTGTTTTAGATTTGGAAGTTGACATTTAGAAGCTGTTAATCCGGCACAGATGCCAGTTAACAGGACTTTAATATGATACGCCTTTTATTTTATTTACCATAAGAAGCTGTCTGTGATTCATCTGTATATATAAAAAAAATTATTAATGAAATGTTTCAATCAATAAAAATTAACAATATTATAATTGGTTACTCTGAAATGAATCCAATATAGCTTTAAATTTTTTAATATAATTAACTGGCCGGATGCATTAATTCTAATTCAGTTTCATCAAGCATTATCTAATTGATAAATATATAGAAGATTAATTTCTGTGTAAAGATTCTCAACATAAAATTTGTTTCTTATGATGATTTTATAAAAATATTATTAAAATTCGAATCTTAATTAGCATAACTCAACTATTTTATTGTTTTTCAAAATAAGTTGGTAAAGCTGGCTGATCCAATTAATTAAATTGAAAATGGAAGATTAAATTAAATGTATTCATGTCAACAAATTGATGATACAGCAATAACATAAATAATATTTTAGTAATTTTTATAATTTTAAGTCATTATCAATGTAGCCTTACATAGAAAAGAGAAGCCTATATAATAAGTTGCTTGGTTAAAGCCAAATGTGTCTGCTTAAATCTTTGAAATAATTAATGGAGCCTCACTCTGTGGTTCCTCTTTCATTGATGTTTCTAATCACTCTTTGGCTTTTACTGGCTCATCATGCCAACGCTGAAAGTTCCACGTATGTGGTTCACATGGACAAGTCCATGATGCCTCAAGTGTTTGTGAGCCATGATGATTGGTATGAATCCATCATCCATTCCATAGACTTGGCAACAAGTGATGATCCATCAAAGCAACAAGGGTTGAATTTAGTGTACACTTATGATGATGCCATGCATGGATTCAGTGCAGTGTTATCATCAGAGGAGTTGGAGAGCCTAAAGAATGTTGATGGCTTTGTCACAGCTTATCCTGACAGGTCTGCCACCATAGACACCACACACACCTTTCAGTTTCTATCATTGGACACCCCCAATGGCCTATGGAATGCTTCAAATTTTGGGGAGGGTGTGATTGTGGGTCTCATAGACACTGGAATATGGCCTGAAAGTGACAGTTTCAAAGATGATGGCATGAGCAGGAATGTTCCAGCCAAATGGAAAGGAACCTGCGAGCCAGGACAAGACTTTAATGCCTCCATGTGTAACTTCAAATTGATTGGAGCCAGGTACTTCAACAAGGGTGTGAAAGCAGCGAATCCAAAAGTCACAATCAGCATGAACTCAGCGAGAGACACTCAGGGTCATGGAAGCCACACATCATCTACTGTTGCTGGAAACTACGTGAATGGTGCCTCTTTCTTTGGCTACGCCAAAGGGGTAGCGAGAGGCGTTGCACCTCGAGCTAGGCTTGCCATGTATAAGGTCCTTTGGGACGAAGGGCGTCAGGGCTCTGATGTTCTTGCAGGAATGGACCAAGCCATTGCTGATGGGGTTGATGTCATTTCCATCTCTTTGGGTTTTGATGGTGTTCCGCTTTACGAGGATCCTGTAGCAATAGCTGCTTTTGCAGCAATGGAAAAAGGGGTGTTGGTTTCATCTTCAGCTGGCAATGAAGGTCCCAAACTTGGTACTCTGCATAATGGAATCCCCTGGGTCCTAACAGTGGCAGCAGGCACCATAGACCGCACATTTGGTTCTTTAGCCCTAGGCAATGGCAAAACCATTGTGGGTTGGACCTTGTTTGCGGCAAACTCAATAGTGGAGAATTTTCCACTTATTTACAACAAGACTCTATCAGCCTGCAACTCGGTTAAACTGTTATCCGAAGCAGCCACTAGAGGGATCATTATATGTGATGCCTTGGACTCCGTTTCTGTCTTTGAGCAAATAGATTCCATAACTGCAGCCAGTGTGGTAGGGGCTGTGTTTATATCCGAGGATCCACGGCTAATTGAAACAGGTCGTTTGTTCTCTCCAAGCATTGTAATCAGCCCAAGTGATGCACCATCCGTGATCAAGTACGCAAAAAGTGTTGAGAACCCCTTTGCCAGCATCAAATTTCAACAAACATTTGTAGGAATAAAGCCAGCACCAGCAGCTGCATATTACACTTCAAGAGGTCCTTCACCAAGCTACCCGGGGATCTTAAAGCCTGATGTAATGGCACCTGGCTCAAATGTTCTGGCTGCTTTTGTTCCAAACAAACCTTCAGCTAGAATTGGCACAAACGTGTTTCTATCAAGTGACTACAACTTTTTATCTGGAACATCCATGGCTTGTCCTCATGCATCTGGGGTCGCTGCCCTTCTAAAAGCAACACACCCTGATTGGAGTGCAGCTGCTATAAGATCTGCACTGGTCACCACTGCCAATCCTTTTGATAACACCCAAAGTCTGATTAGGGACAATGGCAACCCATTGCAATATGCTTCTCCTCTTGCCATGGGAGCTGGTGAGATTGATCCCAACAAAGCACTTGATCCAGGTTTCATATATGATGCCACCCCTCAGGACTATGTTAACCTCCTTTGCGCTTTGGGCTACACGCAGAACCAAATTCTAACTATCACAAGATCAAAGTCCTACAAATGTGCTGATAACCCATCATCTGATCTTAACTACCCTTCATTTATAGTTTTGTACAGTAACAAAACAAGATCGACAGTCCAAAAGTTCAGGAGGACCGTGACAAATGTTGGAGATGGTGCTGCTACGTATAGAGTCCAGGTGAAACCTCCTAAGGGTGCTGTAGTTAAGGTGTCACCGGAGACATTGGCATTTGGCTATAGGAATGAAAAGCAAAACTACTCGGTTACTATAAAGTACAGGAGAAACAAGAAGGAAAACATCCCATTTGGGGACATTGTTTGGGTTGAAGAAGGCGGTGCACGCAAGGTGAGGAGCCCCATTGTTGTGGCACCTGATGAAATTGCATGAGTTGAAGTTTGACTACTTCTTAGTGGCCATCACGTCCTCTCCCTGGGACCCCCCATAATAACAAATAAAATTACCAAATTCCAATACTGTATTTTTGTCTGGCTAGGCTAATAAAAAAGGACATATACACCATGATATAATGTATAGCTGGTGTCTAGTTGTTTGAAAAGGATTTAGAGTAATAACAAAACTCTGGCATCGGGGAATAAATTTGGTGGTTTTAGGCATCAAACATGTGTTTTGCCGATGATTGTTGTTGCCTTTGCTTATTTAAAAGCAATGATCCAAGTAGTTGTCGCATCTTGTATCAGCAGCATCACTATTTATGTGCGTGGTAACAATTTAATTTACAGTGATATTTTGAGATCCTTAAAAGTCATTACCTCTATTTTTACATGTCAAAAAGAAATATTTTTTTATTATTTGTATACGTACGTTCTTTTCTTGGGTTCTTTGTTTTTTCCTCCCTTCTCCCCTCTCCTCTTGCTCTCCGCTCTTCTCTTAACTTTCCCCTTTCGTGTACGGTTTCTCTTGTATGATTGTTTTGTCTTTGCATGTCTTGTGACTTTTTCGGCATTGGTGTGGTGTTTTCGTTGGTGCGATAGAACATTTTCTGTTGTTAAGGCTGTGTGCGGTTCGAGGCATTGGGGTATTATGATGTTTTTGGCTAGTTAGTTGGGACAATGGAATTGGAATTTTTATTGGAATAAAAATAATATATTTGTAATATGAGTTCAAAAGTCATTCTTAACAAACTTTGATACCGAAATAGAATAGAACTACCTAAACGTGAGTTTAAAGGAGTTTCAAAATTTTTTGGAAGTACTTATAGCTTGACCTTATTGGATCACAAATAGAAAAACATACTTCTTTATATGATATTAGAACTCTATTTTTTTTTCATAATGAGAACCAACATGAATGTATGAGGTTCTTACTTTCCATATTTGTTATATGAGTTCAAAAGTCCTTCTGAACAAACCTGATATCGACACAAAGAAAACTACCTAGACATGGGTTTTACAACTTTTAAAGGAACTTCATAATTTCCTCAAAGTACTTCTAGTTTGACCTTATTGAATCACAAATGGAAGAACATACTTATTTACATAGCATTAGAACTCTATTTTTTCATAATGAGAGCCATGGACGCATGAGGTTCTTACTTTCCATATTTATTATATAAGTTCAAAAGTCCTTATGAGCAAACACGATCGAGGAAACCACCTAGACGTGAGTTTCATACTTTTTAAGGAAACTTCATAATTTCCCAAAAGTACTTTTAGTTTAACCTTATTGAATCACAAATGGAAAGACAAATTTCTTTACAAAATATTAGAAATTGTATTCTTTCGTAATGAGAGCTAACACAAACCTATGATGTTCTTACTTTTCATATTTGTTATATGAGTTCAAAAGTCTTTATACCTTTTAAATAGAAGAAACCACCTGGATGTGGGTTTCATACCTTTTAAATGAGCTTCATAATTTCCTACAAGTACATTTTGACCTTAATAGATAACAAATGGGAGGACAAACTTCTTTACAAAACATTAGAACTGTATTTTTTTCACCACAAAAGCCAACATAAACACATGAGGTTCCTACTTTTCCTATTTGTTATAAGAGTTCATACATATGGTGAATGACAACTCAATACCTTAATGTTGGCTAGTATGATCAATCAATGCATAAAACTCTTTATAATTTCTCTAAATAATTTCTATTCACACAATGGATAGTCTTTGATATATGATATGGAGTTAAATTCTGAAGAAAGATTATGTGATTTAATTGACTACTTATGTGGTAAAATTAAGTATATTTTATACACCCATAGAAGATATTGTCCAAAGGACCATATATAATTCTAACTTTCTTGAATGATATGTGTCCTTCAATCTTGTTTCGAATAAGGACATAATAAATCCAAATTATGAAGCTCAAGTCAAAGATTAAGCACAAAGTAGTAGGTGGATATCAAGGTTCTGATATGTGACATCTTATTAAGAATTTTTAAACATATGGTAAATGTGAGCTCATTGCCTTAATGTTGGATGGTATGATCAATCAATGCATAAAACTCTTTATGATTTCTCTAAATAAGTTCTACTCACATAATAGGCCACATTTGACATATAATATGGAGTCAAATTATGTAAAAAGATTATATAATTTCTAATTATCACTTATGTGATAAACTTAAATGTACATAATACACAACCCAAAGGGTCATATATAATTCTAACGTTTCGCGACCTCACATGCTAGCATACGACTTCACTGCAAATAGTGGCTTTGGTGCTATTAATGGTCATTCCAAGTTGTATATCTATATCCTAAAAAAGAAAGAAGAACAAATAAATAAATAAATAAAATATACAAGAAAATGGATTTAGAGAAGAATAAAGGTAATATATGTTGAATATTCTCCTTCTCCAACCTTTCGAACCAAGAGGCCTCCGGTCACTTCTGAGACCACTGAGACCACTGAGACCACTGCTACCAACAACCATTGGATTCTCCCTCTCTTGAATTATACGACTGGTATTTGGAAAAACAAAATTTATTTAGCTATTCTTACTAGCACAAAATGCGGAGTTATTGAATTATTTATTTTATTCAATAAATAAATAAATTAATAGGGTTTAGTGTGTTGTGTGTATAATTTTTTAAAAATAGTACTAAAAAATTACACGAACTTTATCGGGGAAAAAGAAGTTATTTAATTATTTTCATTAGTAAAAAAATGTGAATTTATTCCATCATTTATTTGTTATTTGGAAAATTAGAAATTTTTTAGCTTTTAATACTAAGAACTACAGGGTGTCATTGAAGTTGCACTAGGTGTAAGTTGGATTGTGAGAAAACTGAACCTGACATTACTTAAATTGAGTCCCATGTGAATGTTGTTTCAAAAATTTATTTATTGAGTGTTAAGAGTCCCTCTTAGCAACAGTTTTATGAGTTTTGGTGTAATCTTCTTTCACTATTTATTTCGTACATACCAAATTATTATGTAATTAATGTTATGTTTATATATATATATATATTCTTTTTAATATTAGTATTTCAATTCTTGCTTAATGTTTGTTTGTTGATTAATGGCTTGACACTTTAATTTTAAAATATTAATTTTTTTTAGTAGGATCTAAATTGAAATAAAATAATATTTAATTTTAAAATTATATTTAAAAAATTTAATTAAAACTTGATCATAGTATCTTGTCTTGAAGTCTCAAGTCTCATACTATCTTTCCATTCTGTTTTTTAGTAAGTCTTTAAATATAATTTATAAATTCTAAAATCTTTATATATAATGATGTCAATCTGTTGCAATATAAAAAAAAGATAAAAAATTAAAAAGTTTTGATAGATAAGATTCTTGACTATTCAATTTTCTTTTTAAACAATATTATTAATTTATTATAAAAAAATTTCAAAAATATTATTCATTAAATAATATTTATAATATCAATATAAATGTAAAGTTATTAAAAGATATACTGATGTAAACTTAAATTAAGTTAAGATATTTTAAATTTTTAATTAAATTTTTTAAATATAATTTTAAAATTAAATATTATTTTATTTTATAATAATATAAGTATTTTTGAAACCTTTGAAACTTGTTTTACCTGACGTTGAGTCATCTCTTTAATAAGGTCTCACTTTTTTGTTGCTTAATATCAAAGAGATAGACTATTGGAGGAGGAGAATTTTGTTTTCAACGAATTGGTTCATGAATATGCGAGAAAATGTTTGAAAGAAATCAATTATCTTATCATGAATTCCACTAAACCATTATAACGCGGTCCTGTGAATATTTTCACAAACATCTTGCACTGGACAACCCAAAAATTAGCATTTGAACATGAAAAAGCCTTAAAGATGATTTTCGGGATCCTCCATCCTAGAAAAGGGGTGATCCGGGAGGAGAGGGGCACCTTCTCTTCCATGATTGCACGTTAGAAAGGATGAGAGGATACATTTGTACTGGAAATAGGTCTACTCCTCCATCCCTAACCATCCGTCTGCAATTCTTCATGAGCCCTCAAAACTTCTTCCATCATGAAGCGTGATTGCTCCACTTCCTCTCCTAGTCTTTCTTGTTCAGTTCGGGCTTCTTCCCGCATCCTTTCCTGTTATGCTTTGGCTTCTTGTGCTCTCCTCCTCACAATGTTTTCTCTTTGTAACTCTTGCATAGTTGCAATAATTTGCTAAAGTGTTGTGCTGCCAAATGTTCTAATCACTAGTACAAAAAGGATCTTCATCGTCGGTTCTAAGAGACATTTATCGTCGGGTATTGAACCAACGTTGACCCAGGAGACGTTGATCATGACGTCGGTTAACAAAACCGACGTTGTGTTAA
>Ga0099825_1009853_pt1 | contig 10685 bp, 5 predicted proteins | sample SiratroredBW_FD_76838 | JGI IMG/M metagenome (GOLD analysis project Ga0099825, IMG submission 76838) | Root nodule microbial communities of legume samples collected from California, USA - Siratro red BW | ecosystem: Host-associated > Plants > Roots > Nodule | place: USA: California | collected...
TATAAAACATTTGATATGTTTTTTTTAGTCTTCTTTCTTATATTCACGAAATACTATTCTCATGTTTAGATGGCAGTGTTTGTATATAAGCTGTTCATTACGTGTTTGCAATTTCAAGAAAGATCGCTTGCGTGACAATCAATTGCGCCACTAAGCAGGCACAGATTATAGCAGTCTTTCAAAAACTATTATTCTTTCTATTTTTCGCAATTACATTTACTTGTTTTATATTAAGACAATACATATGTAATTTTTTTACATAAATAGTATTTTTTCACTTTAATTAAATTTAAAATATTGAAATGAAGGGTTATTGTGCATATTTTTGTTTCAAAATATTGAAATGAACTGTTTTTTAATTCCTATATTTAAAAAATAAGAGGAGATTTTAATATTTCGCCCTGGATTGGAAGTAAGAGATGTAAGGACGATTTAAATAGCATTAATTAATTAGATTTAGGGAATAAAACTTAGTAAACATTTTATGTAGATTAGAGCAAAAAGAGTTCAGATATAAAACTGTATTTATACCTAAACTTAGACACTGTTTTGATTATTAAATGCAGATAAATTTGTACCTGTGCCATCGAATACTAGTATTTTACTGTTATAATATGAGAATAAATTAAAATTATACTTTACAAATAGTATACAAAGTATTATTAATTTAACATATTTTGTCAAAAATCTTAGTTTATAAATAAACATAGAACTGCTTAATAAATAGACGATGACTAAATTTAAGAATAATATTAAAATAATACTTAAAATATACTGCCTAGTTGATTGGTTGAAGTGAAAAAGGATGAAAGGGGGGAAATCAACGTGGTGTGGTGTGCTTAGTAAAGAAACATGAGAGAAAAATACTTTTAAAAAAAATCAGAATATTATTTTTTATCACTTATTTTTACTTGTTTTTCTATTTTTTTCTTACTTTTCTTTTAATAAAATATATTATAAAATTTAAAAATAAAATCTTTCTATTTTTTGTTAATTTTTATTCCACTAAATAATTAAATATCCATTTTTATTTTCAATTTATTGTTTTCTCAACTTATTTATTTTCTGTCTACGCTCCTTTTATTTTTGTCTTCAAAACAAAAGCATAGGAGAGTAATATTAAAAGAAATTTTCTCTCTAAAAGTGCATATTTTATTCAATGCTAGGATACTTATTTTATCATTTTTATACTTACATAAGGATAGCTATCAACGTTGTATAAAATACACTAACAATAGAATTTTATTAAAAATAGTATATTATTACAGTAATAGTGCACCAGCCACGAATTTAATTTATAAAACACAAAAGTATGGTTTATAAATTACCTAATATTTTTATAATTTTAGACATGATTCTTTACATTTATTTCTATTTTCTTAATTTTTTTTTGTAAACTTTCTTTGAAAATATGAGTCAAATAAGAATATATTTTTAAAAAAAATCATAATATACTATGCTTTAATAACTTTTCTTAAAACAATACTACTTGCAGTTATTCCTTAAGCAGATGTAAAAACAATGAGAGTCTGACAATTTGTGTCTGAATAATTGTGTTCCTTGTTTGCATTATACTAGGTTTCTAGGAAATTTGAAAATTTTTAACTCTATAATTATTACTTGGAGAGCAAGTAACTTCCAAAAAGAGAAAAACTATTATTTTAATTTGCAATTGATTTAATGTGTAACTGTGATGATTGTTGAATTGGTTGTTAAAGTGTATAAGTTGAAGTTGAATTCAATATTCATGTTAAATTTTAAATTTGATAATGATTTAGAAGAGTTAAATTAAATATTATTAAGTATTTTGGTTAAAATGTGATGTTGACTCTAAAATTGTGCCTTTAAATTTGACAGGGTGATTGAATTGATTAAAATATTTTTTATTGGTTTTTAACTTTTTCTATAACTTCAAAATTTATACATACATATATTATTTATTTGAGCAACAAGTTACATATTAAGCAATTTTTAACATAAGAAATACTACTGAATTATTATTTGAGTAATAACTCTTCTTATTTAACTTATAGGTTAAATTTGAATGAGCAAGAAATATTAATTATACTCTTTTCTCTAAAAATTTTATGGCCAAATAACATGTAATTCTTCAAGTGATAGATTTATGTTGGTTTCAGTATTTTTTTCTCATTTTTTATTAAATAACTCAAAAATTTACTTTATTCAAGTATCAACATATTTAAGCATTGTCATGACAATGACACTAAAACAATGTAACTACTCGCACAAACAACACCATATAGTTTAAGTATTCATTGTTATAGAGTAATGTTATGGTCAAAGCGATATTGTGTTGATTGATATGTTGTTCAAATGCTTCTAAACGATAAAAGTTATAAATCATGAATCACATTATTTGTTTGTATGAATTAAGTAAAAGAATACATGTTTAATAAAGATATCTTAATTCTACTAAGTATCTAAATGTAAATTAATATATCAGTTTAATATATCAGTTGGTGAGAATATGAAGAAGACTTTATTGTATACCTAAAACACTTAGGTGTCCAAATATTTGATGTCTTAAATTTTACATTAATTTATGAAAATTTATGAAGTGGGGTTTTGCATACTTAAAATGCCTAAGATGTTAATATATGATAAAACATAATTAATACAGTTATTCGAAAAGACATTATTTGAGTTTCCTATTATATATTTATTTGATACTTATATCCATATGTTGATATGTAGTTAAAGAAATGAATTAGACATTTGATATGCAGTTAAAGAAATTAATTAGACAATGAAATTTGTTTTGATTATAGTCATATGTATTAGTAGCTTATTATTTTGTCTGAGTTTCCTATTATATATTTATTTGATACTTATATCCATATGTTGATATGTAGTTAAAGAAATGAATTAGACAGTTGATATGCAGTTAAAGAAATTAATTAGACAATAAAATTTGTTTTGATTATAGTCATATGTATTAGTAGCTTATTATTTTGTCTTGTTTTTCTATACTAACATGAGTGTACACGGTACATAAGTAGATAAGTCTTAAGGTAAACAAAATTAAATAATTTTTCATAAATATATATATATATATATATATATATATTATTTATATTATACGTACGTATTTAATTTTTTTCAAAATATCATTGGTTCTATGAACTCTAAGTTGGATAACATTAATTATAAATATGTGTATTAGTTAGATGTGACATTACATTTTATAAATTAGTTAATCTTTGAAGAAATCAATTCAATAATATTTACCAATTTTAAAATTTTTAATGTAAAAATTATATTGATTTTATGTAATGAAATATTTTTTTTGTAATTTTTTTACTTTTTATTTAAGAAAATATAATTTAATCTCATAAAACATGTTTGGTGTGGAGTTGCACTTACTTAAATACTAAAATTTTGATCATATATTTAATCAATATAAGATATCCAACGCACTTTTTACGATGATGATGATTTAAATATCGATCATAAAATTGTGAAAAGTCTGATAGTGGATGATAGAATATAGTTTCAAAATAATTTTGTAATATACTCTAAATGACTTTGATTCAATCTTAAAAATAAAAAGTTTATGTCTAATTTAATCTTATAAAAATGATTTAGTAAAATAAAGTTTATATTCACTCACTTATATGTTATAATTTATTTATGTTTATAGTTGACATATAAGATTTCCAACAAAATTAAATTATAGTATTTTAAAACAACTTCTCCTTCCTTAAAAAGATGATGTTCAAATAAAAATACCTTGTTCAATAAATATTTCCGTTTATCAAATATTTATTTTTTTATTAATTTTTTTAAATTAAACGAGTTATATAATTAGACCGTGTTTCATGTACAAAATAATAATATATGAAAAGTAAGAGTAATGATGTTAGTATAACATATAAAAATCAAATATATGGTAGTATAAGTTATAATATGGAGATGAGAACTTTTGAAAAAAGTACATATGGGTAAATCTATGATAAATTATAAAAAAATATTTATTAGGAAAATTATGTAGATTATTCAGTGTTAAAATTACAAATAAGTGATATATTACAATATAAATTTATTATTATTATGAAGGTAAAGCTATGTTTTGATAATAGAATGTAAACACTGAATCATTTTAAGTATTGTGAGATCCTAAACTACTAATAACTCTAATAATATATATGAAGGTGTCAAATTATGAGAGGCAACCTAGGATTTTATTAATTATGCAAGATTAACTAATGAAGAAACAAATAGATGAATGTTGTATATTTATATATATAATGTTTTTATTTGATAAATTAAAATGTAGGTGTAGATAATTTTAATAACAACTGTAAGCTGTTGATCTAATGTTTATCACGTATAAATTTATATTTATTTTTTTTTTACTATAAATTAAAATAAAAAAAGTAAATTGTATAATAATTAGTATTTTAGACAGTGTAATGTAGGAAATAAATATTCTTTTATATGATTAAAATTTTAATAGATAAGTCTTTTCAAAGATATTAGTTATATTTGAATTTATGATAAGTTATTTTATATTGTGATACAATTTTTTAAGAAAAAATATTGAAATTCATTTTAAAGATAAAGATGAAAATAATAAACTAAAAAATATAAGCGATTAAGAAGATTAAATAAACTGATGAAAATAGAAGGAAAATGGTTAGACATAAATGAAAGCTATTTACTTTTGATTTGGTTGTTAATAAATTTAAACTTAAAATTCAATAATATATTTGAACAATAGGGCACAATACAGATACTTGTTAAAAACGGGTTTTATCACATATTTTTATTTTTTATTTTCAACTGATATATTTGATTCAGCTTTCAATTCAAAAATTAAGAACAGAAGAAATTTATTTATTGAATTAAAATATATATTTTAAATTAATTTATATTTATATTAATATTACATCTTTATATTTATTAAAATAGAAAATATAATAACAATTTTATATCATAAATTTTAACTACAAGAAGATATAATTTGTTTATAAATATAAGAGCAAGTTAAGAAAATAAATATGATAACAAATATAAAAAAATAACAACAAATATTTTTATTCACCAGACTTTTATTAGAAAATGTTTTATATTTTTAAAGCAATGAAAACACTAAAAACTGATATAAATTAAACTGTGAAAAAAAATCAAATAATTTTTTTAATATTGAATTTTAACTGTTTTTAATAAAAAATTAAAAAAACTGGAATACAGGACCACTAGCACATATAACCCATACCTACCTATAAGTTACAGATAACACAACCACATGCAAGACTATAATGACTGAATATTACAGTCAAATTCATTACCAACTCATACTATCAATTATAATGCATGTCAATCTTTAAATGGTTGTTAAATAAAAAGAATGTGTAATAGACTAATTAATAGCCAATTACTTTACTAAAATTAATTATCAATTATTTTGACCAAAAAATAGTCAATATTAGAAAAATAAATTAAGTTTTTATCATAAAAATAATAATGACAATTTTTTTTTTGTGAAATAATGAATTTATTATACACTAAATTAATTAACAATTCTAAAAAGTTATTATATTAAGATTTTATTAACTAAAGTATTGAATAAGAGGTATGGCCGTGATATTACCCGAAAAGAAGAAGAAGGAGATGAGGATGAGACGATTAAGCACATCAAAACTGGAAAAGTTGTTTGATAAGGCCACGCGCCTGAGGTGACGTTGCGTGCCGAACCAATCCAGACACGCGTAGGTCCCACGCGCCAAACAAAACAAAATAATAACAGAACTCAAATAATGATAATAATGATTATTAGCTATTAATTAATCAGTTAATACAATAAATAAAGGCGCCAAAGGAAGAAATCCAAACAGATTAGAAAGAAAGGGAAAGGAAGTAAACTAAACATTCCCAAATCTGATTCAGTTTTTCTCTCTCACTCCATAAATTCTCACCGCACCCCCACTTCTCTTCCTCACTCTCAATTATCTCCTACTTCTCACACTTTGCAAAATGGTCTCCCCCTCCCAAAAGATTCTTGTCACCGGTGGCGCCGGTTTCATAGGCACCCACACCGTCGTGCAGCTCCTCAAAGGAGGCTTCACTGTTTCAATAATCGACAATTTGGACAACTCCGTCATGGAGGCGGTGGACCGTGTACGGGAAGTGGTGGGCCCTCATCTCTCTCAGAACCTCGAATTCACCCAGGTCTGCACTCTCTTCCTATTTCACTTCACTCTCTGACTTTCCGTATTGCAAATTCACCTCTTCTTCTCGCAGGGCGATCTCAGGAACAGGGATGACTTGGAGAGACTCTTCTCCACAAACACGTAAGCTCAATATTGCGTCTTCTCGTTACGTTTTCCTACTGTTTCAGTTAATGAGATAATATAATGAAACAGATTCGACGCCGTGATCCACTTTGCTGGCCTCAAAGCGGTTGCGGAAAGCGTGGCGAAGCCGCGTCGTTACTTTGATTTCAATTTGGTCGGAACCATCAATCTCTACGAAGTTATGGCCAAGTATAACTGTAAAAAGGTTCTCACCTCACCTACTTTATCTTTTATCGCGCGGCGCCCTATCTTTACCTCTTGTCACTATTTATTATGAAAATGACATGTTTGATTGATCTCAATATTTGGATTAATAATATTTTTTTAACATGTACATATAGTCTATTATGCAGGTCTGTTTCGGCAAAAGATATGCCTTGAAACTTCCACGAAAGAAAAATAAAAGAAAAAGTTAGATAATAGAAACTTATGTTTTTTTTTTCTTATTTTTTATTGATTTTTGAAGGGCTTGGTCCATAATTGTCTTTAACTTTCATGTCGTTCGTGGGAGCATTTTTTTATGCTTTACTTTATGTTCCAAACAAGGAAACAGTATCAGATTCTTGCCTTTTTCTTTTTTTCTTTTGTGATGGTGTAGAATATTACTTAACATGATCACGTTTCTGCGTAGATGGTTTTTTCATCTTCTGCTACCGTTTATGGCCAACCTGAAAAGATACCGTGTGAGGAGGATTTCAAGTTGCAAGCCATGAATCCCTATGGACGGACCAAGGTAACCTTCACTTTGTTCTGAGTTGCCTTTCACTTTTGCTTTTTTTTGGCAGCTTGTGGTTTCTAAGTTATCAGCAATAAGTATTTAAAGGAAAAGGAAACGAAAAAGTTAGGATGAATTGAACTGTTTTACGGAATGAGCTGTCATTTTCAAAAACTGATTTTAACTCTGTTTACTCTCACTTCAATTCATTGAAGCTTTTCCTTGAAGAAATTGCCCGAGATATTCAGAAAGCTGAGCCAGAATGGAAGATCATATTACTGAGATACTTCAATCCAGTTGGGGCTCATGAAAGTGGTAAACTCGGTGAAGATCCCAAGGGCATCCCAAATAATCTCATGCCTTACATTCAGCAAGTAGCTGTTGGAAGGTTGCCTGAACTCAATGTTTACGGTCATGATTATCCAACTAGGGATGGCTCTGCGGTTCGTAAAATACACCATTTTTTTTTTGTTATTATTATTATTATTTTTTGCATCATATACTCTTATTGGATAAGACATTAGGGAAAAAAGTGTGCAAATTGAACAAAGTAAATGACAGTATAGACATTTTTTTACCCTGCAAAATGCTAATCCTCCTTTCCTTCCCCTTATTCAAAATAAGATCCGGGACTATATTCATGTGATGGACTTAGCAGATGGTCATATTGCTGCCTTGAGAAAGCTCTTCACATCCGAGAACATAGGTGAATTGTTCTTTTTCTTCCCTTAGATCTACATGGACAAATTTGTGTGCCATTGTATTAGCCTTCTGATATTTATCGGTTATTTTTTATTTTCACTATGCTAAAGTAAAATGTGATATATTTTTTTCAGGTTGTACTGCTTACAACCTGGGAACCGGTCGTGGAACATCTGTGCTTGAAATGGTTGCAGCATTTGAAAAGGCTTCCGGCAAGGTAAATTATGCATCTTCCTCAAGGAATGAGAGTTGTTGAATGGTGCAAGAATGTTAAATTTTATATCTTGTAAAAATCAATCACTTTCGTACCTAAACACACAAATGAATGAAATAATTGCGTCTGAAGGCTTCTCTTTTTTCCGTTGGATATGAAATCTTCAGAAAATTCCAGTAAAATTATGTCCAAGAAGACCAGGAGATGCTACGGAGGTTTATGCATCTACTCAGAAAGCTGAGACAGAGCTTGGTTGGAAGTAAGTACTTAAATCCTTTGCCAGTTTTTGACAAGCAGATCTTGTTGACTTTAAAATCTAGATTCTCAAAATTCAAAAACTAGCATACCAAGCTTCGTTAAACTTGTATATTTGACAAAGAAGATTTAGCGATCGTTCATTTTATCTTGTATCTATGTTTGTTGTTTGTTAATATTAATTTGGGTCTTCGTTCAGGGCAAAATATGGTGTGGAGGAGATGTGCAGGGACCAGTGGAATTGGGCAAAGAACAATCCCTGGGGTTACACAGGGAAGCCTTGAATCAGCTTGAGAAATATTACTGCACATCAATGAATGTTTTTCTCACAAATAGGCATCGCTTTACAGTTGATTTGTTTAGGCAGTCCAATGTATAATCTCTGAGAATAAAAATTTGGCAGCATTTCAAGAAGTAAAATCTATATGTATTTAAGCAATATTTCTAAATCAAATTAGCAATTGATTTGATATTGATAAAAGTTTCTCCAGTCGGCCATCGTCTTTAGAAGTTAGGGTTCAAATTGAATCTTAAGCGTTCAATGCATAAAAGTATGGAAATTGATGAAACTATTTGTCGAAAATATTGGAAATAAAAAGTAATTTTTTAAATTATGGTTTTCTAATTATAGAAAATATTTTTTAAATAAAATATTGGAAATAAATATTTATGATTATCGTTTTTGTAGTTTACAAAAGTCAAAGCTTGTGAATTGGTAATGAGAGTAGGGATGAAAATGGTGGCTAACTCTTCTCGTCTCTCATTTTGCAAAAAACGGGTGTGAAGTCAAGTTGTTCCATATAAAAATCGTGGGTTAGTTTCGCCGGTTCGTTCCGCATAACAACTGATCCATGAACCTGCTTAATTTACTAGTATCATACAATCAAAGCAAAAAGATGAAAGACTTATCCATTGAATCAGCCATTTATGATCCATTCACCACCATCATAAGCCTAGATATTTATTGAAACCAGAGCACCAAACACATGCAATCCCACAAACCCAAAAACAATGCAGATGCAAAACAAAACCCAAATGAAAAAACTCAAAATAAAGAAAAAAGAACAAGTTTTGCGAGGATGGGTGGGTGAAATTGGGGTACCTTGTTCGTTGTGAGCCATAAAGATGATGGTGTTGGTGTTCTCGCCGACGATGAGACATTCGACAATGACAGTAGTTTGATGTTATGGGTAGAGGAAGGGCATCGATTAACTTGCTGGCTTAGGAATTCAAGAAAAAAAGTGAAGGAATAACGAAAAGAAAGAAATAAAAGAGACTTGTTTTTTTTCTTTTTAGTGAGTCAATATTCAACCCGCCCCATACTTTTTTTTCTAGCGGGTTGTCTGTCGACCCGGCCCGTTGCCATCCTAAGAGTGAGTATATTAGGCAAGAATTTATTTGTAATTAATTCATCAAGTAATAATAAATAAATCATCATCACATAATAATGAAAATAAAATGGTGTGAATATAATAGTTTAGATAAAATTTGCATCGGAAAAATAAAAGATAAGTAGCTTTATCATACAACCTAGTTGAATTCAATTGGAGCATATCTGTTTTTGATGTTATATTTCAATTAAACGGTATGAAACTATAATTTTATTTTATTTTTATGTTTATTAGAATGACTTAAAACTTGATCTGAATTAAACCTGTCACTCACTTCTTTTTTAAAGAAAGCACATCAATTGTCGACTGCTGTGATTTATTTGGAGATGACAATGACCCAATATACTTGAAGGGCTTAGGGCAATAGAGTAGAGATATGGACTTATTACAAATACTGGACTGAAAGCTAAGTTCCACTCCAAGTAATATTATTTACATGTCAACCTTATTATTGGGCTCTTCATGCTGTCTGCCATCTAGAGCTTTCCTGCCATTATTACTATTTTTGGTTGCCATGCTCACCAAGGCACTAAGAAAGTATGATATTATATAGAAAGTATGGACTTTTCTATAAGGAGGTGATAAAAGTCTTTGGGGACAACTATCCTACCACCATCCTTCAGAATTAGTGTTGGATGAAGTCCACGAACTTTGAAAGAATTAAAATTTAGATATTATATTAAAAGAAGCTTGTGGAGGTAAAAAATAACATAGTAATAATACTATTATTGTTAACATAAGCGTTTACTTTTTTTATGATAATAAAAAATAAATTATTATAACATCATTAAAATAAAAGACTATTATTAAAATTATAAAAAAAAATATCTTTATTAATTTTTAAAATTTTATTGTAAATAGTTTTTTTTACAGCAATTTGAGTTAAAAAAATAAAATCTAAAGAGTAAAAAGTAAATGGGAAGAATTGTATCTAAAAAGTAGTTATAAAGAGAATCCATTATTAATATATAGTATACTTATTATTATGGATATAGAATAAACTCATCTCTCAATATTTAAGAGAATAGTAATATAAATGGATAAAATACAAAATGAAAATACTAACTCATGTTGATTAGATTACTAGGATA
>Ga0099825_1009854_pt1 | contig 10685 bp, 5 predicted proteins | sample SiratroredBW_FD_76838 | JGI IMG/M metagenome (GOLD analysis project Ga0099825, IMG submission 76838) | Root nodule microbial communities of legume samples collected from California, USA - Siratro red BW | ecosystem: Host-associated > Plants > Roots > Nodule | place: USA: California | collected...
ACCCCCTTGACCGCAAGAAAATGACTCTCTCTCTGCCAAAAAATTGAGAAGCAAAAGGAGACCTAACCTAATTTCACAATGGGCTGGGCCTCCACATAGGAAGTGAGCCCAAACCCAACAAATGAAACATTAACTTATCTTTCTTAATTTATCTCTAAATTAATTATTTTTTTTCTCTCATTAATGTATTTACTAAAAAAGTTGATACTACAAAAATTCTTAATTTTAATAAGATTTTGTTAACGGAGAATACTAGGAGAAATATGTACCGGAGATTTCTCAAATCTCTGGTAAATGTTGACAACTTTTTTTAATAAAATGTAATAAATTTTTTATTATTTTAGTTTTCCTTTTCTAGGAAACTCTAGCGCGCAAGGGCCATATTCCCTAAAAATAATTTTTATATCACGTTTACATAGGGCTCGGGTTTCAATTAGAGGCAAATAACATTTTATTATTCAGGTATTGACTTTTTCCTGTAAACCATCCCCAACTCTTATCTTCATCGATATTCTCTCTTTTTGTGTCTCATGTATCTCATTTGTTCTTTGTTTTTCTTTTGTCCTATTTAATTTTTTAGAATTGATTTTCACTTTTTCCATTTTTCATGTCGTAGATCACTTCTAGGCTAATTCTTAGCATGTTGTTTATTTTTGTGAACAAATTATTCTCGGTTGGTATATTTTAGTTGTAGAACTGTGTTACATTTTTGTTCTGAGAACAATAGTGCATTTCACATGTTCAGTGACTCGGGTCTCTCAAGTTCATCTCTGGTTTACCTTATCAATTTGTGATTTTTTATCACGTTTTGTTATTGTACACAAGTGGGTTATGAACTTTATCATCATAATTATTGTAGCAGAAAAAAAAGTACTCTTTTGTAACAACGAAGGAGAGAAAAAGTGAATGATAGAAAATATTGAGTTTTAGCAAAATGCATAGCCATCTGAAGAGAACTATGGTAGAAAGAAAAAGTGAAAAATTGAAGCGACGAAAAACATGAATGGTTGTTAGAGAGAGATTCGGAAGTCTATTACAGTAACTCAAGTAATAAAATCCCACAAACTCAAATTAACTTGAACAGTGCCACACATGTGACAATTTCTAGAATAGATAGAAAGATTTTTACGATTGAATTTACAAAAGTATCCATCTTAGACACAAATAATCAATATATATATTTAATCAGTTTCAACTAACTAATTATGTTAAACTAATTAACTAACATACTTTGACAATTCTATAATTATTGTTTTCTTTAAACAATGTAAATATCACAATTTTAAATTTTATACAAAAACATTATTGATATAATATTATTGTTCTCTTGAAATAATGTGTCAATTATCTTAGTGAACAACCCACATTTTAATGGATAAATCTTGGATAAGCATGTTTAGAAATATACTTGAATAATGGAATGGTTGAATAAATTTTTGGACTTTGCATTTGCTAATAATGGCATGAGGTGAAAGATAATATATTTATGTCTAAAATGTAACTTTAACAAACGGTAGTGTCGTAAAGTAGTGTATGAACACTTGTATCACATCAAATGTCTATGCAAAATAAGTGACAAGACAATGACCAAGATACTAGAGTTGTTAGCATATGCCTTTGAACATGTTAAAATTTCACACTAATTAGGCAAAGAAAGCTATTAAAAAGTTTGGTCTTAATTAAACTAAAATTGATGCTTGTTCAAATGATTGCACGTTGTACTTAGGAGAAGACATAGATAGGGATTTTTATAAGAAATGTAAAACATCTAGATGAAAAGCAAAAAAATAAAGGTACAATGGTTATGCTATAGGTAATAAACAAAAAAAAGACTCCTGCAAAGGTTTTAAGGTATTTTCCTTTGAAGTCACACTTACAGAGGATATTTGTGTCTTCTAAAATAGTTGTGCATATGCTATGGAATGCATTAAAATTTCAGATAAAGGCATCTTAAGGCATTCAAGAGATTCAAAAGCATGGAGACATTTGACTATAAACATCCACAATTTTCCTCAGACTCTTGAAATAAGTGATTTGATTTCATTAGTGATGGGTTTAATTCAATGGACAAGTTAAGCACTAGTCATAATATGTGGCCAGTTGTACTAATACTGCACTACCTTCCCCCTTGGATGTGTATGAAACAAAGTTCATTCATTTTGTCCATGATCATTCTTGGAAAGTGAACTCCAGGAAACAATATTAATGTATATTTACAACCATCAATAGAAGAGTTAAAAGAAATATGAAACATTAGTTTCAAAACTTTCAATTCATATGGAAATGAAGTGTTTGATATGCATGCAACCATATTATAGACTATTAGTGATTTTCCAAGTCTTGGAACCCTATATAGATAGAACATGCATACTACGTTGGCACGTCGTATATGTATTTTTGACATAACTCCTAGGAAGCTTTTTAAAGGTGGTAAATTTTATTTCATGATTCATGGATGTTGGTTAGATGGAAGGCATAGATTTAGATTGACGCGCATGAGATTTGATGGAACTATAGAAAACTAAATCCACCTTCTACAATCTTAGGATATGATATCTTAGAATAAGTTCAAAATCTTAATGTTGAATTTGAAAAAAAAAACCAGTACTTGAAGAACAAACAAAAAGACAATGGGAAGTTAATCATGCTAAGTTAGACACTTAACAATGGCAAAAAAAAAAGTATATTTTTTTTAACTTTCTTATACAACTTATTACCCCACAATTTGATGTTTTGCACATTGAAACAATTTTATCTGATAATGTGATGTTTACATTGTTGAATGCTAGTTCAAATAAATGTAAAGCCAATTTAAAAGAACGAAAGGATTTACAATTTTAGAACATTAGACCTGATCTTTGGCCTGATGAAAATGATACATATCTCCTTGTAATATATACAATGTCAAATATAAATAAAGATATCTTTCTCTAAATTTTGAAAAACATAATTATACAAGATGGTTATTCTAGTAGCATTAGTAGATGTATTGATGTTGCTAAGAAAAATAAATGCATTGATGTCAATTGATACCAAACAATATAAGCTTGGAGAATTGAAAAGTCATTACTTACATGATGGAACAACTTTTACCTTTTAGTAGTGACAAAGATGTTTCTTTAAGAAAATATGCTCGGTTTAAATTGATCAGTGTTTTTCTTTTGGACATTATATAATAAAGTTTTAAAAGCTTAATTTAGTTGGAAGTTAATAGATTAGAAATGAATAATAATTTACTTAAAAATGGATATTAGACACTAATTTTGCTTCCAGAATTTAGCAGCAAATATAAGGACTTGATTTTAGTTTTTTTTTAGGTAACCATATATAAATTTATTAGCTAAATATTTAAACTTATTTGGATATAAGATAAAAAAAAAAAACTAGTTGGCAAAAAAAAAAAAAAAAAAAAAAAAAAAATAAAAAAAAAATTAAAAATAAATTAAAAAAAAAAAAAAAAAAAAAAACTAGTTGGCAAAAAAAAAAAAACAAAAGTACTCGCATTTAATCAATAAATTATAGAAGGATACTAAAATCGTAAAGACTTATATGTTTTATAGTAATCGATATATTGGAATGCTTACGTACACGTTTTCCAAATGCAAGTACTGTTTTCCAAATGCGTCACATTTTTTCCCTGTTTTCTTTTATATTAATAAACTTAGACTTGGTCATTAACATGATAAAAATAAGAAAAATGAAGACCGATTCTCTGTAAGCTTTTAATTGTTAATAATAAACAGATGGAAGGATTTATCAATAAAAAAGGAAAGGAATTTCTAGGGAGTAGAAGAAATATTAGATGTTTGGTTATAATAATAATAGTAATAACTAATAATAATAATAATAATAATAATCGAAGAAGCACCTACTGAAAAATATTGGGAATATTTTGCTGTTAAATTAAAAAAAAAAAATACTTTCAATGGACACATTAAAATGTTCCATCGTGTACCCCGTGTTTTTTCTTCTTTTTATTTAATACACATCATGCTCTAGTGTTCTAAAGTGGAGTCCAGGTAAATATCTAAAGAGTTGATGGATTCAATATATCAATTTTTTATTTTAAATTATAAATTCGTTGGATCACGATAGGTTGGTATGTTAAAACAGTTTTTTATTTAAAAAATTGATATATGAAGTATTTAAGATTAAAATTCATATAAGATTTTAAGTTTTCATATTTCTAAAACATTAATATATATATATATATATATATATATATATATATATATCATTGTTTGTTTATTTTATACTTTATTTTTTAATAATAAAAATATTATATTTAAATTAAATTAAGTTTATATTACACATAAAATCATCACATCAAATTTATAAAAAAGAAAAAGAAAAATAAACAAAGCTATAAAGTTTAGACCAAACACTAGTAGAAAAAAGACATTTAATCACGATTATATAAGGCTTACAAGCTCGATTCTGGAACCGCGATAAAAAGTATTGAAGATACAATCGCAGTTGTACAACTGCGATGGAAAGTATAACATACCACCGTGGTTGTCTAGAAAACCGCGTTGGTATTGCACATACAAGCGCGGTTGTAGAGAAAACCGCACTGGTATGTGTAATTTTTTTTAAAATGGCAGCAGCTATTTGCTGCTGCCTACCAAAATTCAAAAATTCAGAAGCCAATATCTCTAATCCTTTGATTAATGTTGTAACTCCCAATTCCTCCAGGTAAGAGATGCTCAACGGAAGGTCATGCATTCTCAACCACCCATGATATTTCATCTGTAGCTTTTTCCTTCGCACTCCTTTTCGTCTCTAGTCGCTCCAGTGGCTGCAGGAAATAATGAGTCTTCAAACAACTCCCTATATGTCAAAAACGCCATTAAGATCCATGCAAGTCAACAGAATACAAGCCTAATTCATTCCTTCATCGGAACTTCTCAACACACTAATCTTATTACAAACCGCTCTAACTCACAGAACGTAACAGAAGTTAGGGATTACACATATCAAAACTTGAAAATGAAAGGAAACAAATATAAGAAAAAGTCCACAAACAGAATTAAGTAATTAAAATAGAGAAAAAAGTAATTAATGGCACAACCTCTGTTGGCAGTCATGACTCTGATGCCGGTGAGGAAATCTAGAAAAATCGGTAGAGTTGGCCGAATGAGATCTAGATCGACAGTGGTTTTAGTTTGGCGTGAGCGGATCTGAATTGGTGGAGGAGAAGCGAGGAGGTGAGAGGAGAAACGGAAGGAGTAAGTAAGGTGAAGGAGTAGAAGAAGGTGGAGGGAGAAGAGAAGAGATGGCGTTGTTGTTGTAAAAGCCACACATCGTGTTCCCATTGGAGGAAGGACACGCCTCCATTGAGAATGGAAGGATGAAGAAGATGGAATAATGAATGGGTTTGTAAGGGTTTAGGGTTTGTAAGGGTTTGCTACAACGTAAACGCGTAAAACTAGGCGGACTCCCTAAAACAGGGGATACGAGTGCGGTTGTTAGTGACAATTGCCTTTGTATCTCCCTGCAAAATAATTTAAAAATTATTAATTATTTGATATACAAGGGCGATTGTTTAAACAATCACCTTTGTATCTCCCTGCAAATAATTTAAAAATTATTTTGCAGATACCAATGCAGTTGTTTAAACAACCGCGATGGTATCTCCCTTTAATTTTTCAATTTTAAATATTTGTGTGCCTTACCATCAACCGCGATGGTATCTCCTGCAACGTGAATAGAATTGCGGTTGTTGTGGACAACCGCGATGGTATGGTTGCACTTAATTTAAAAAATGTCATTGCGTTGTTTTTAATTGCAATTCCCTCTTAACCGCAATGATATCCTGCCGTAGAATGTGTTTTTTCTACTAGTGAAACCAATCGAAAGAAAGAAATAAAGTAAATCATCAAATTAACTCACAAAGAAAGTATAAAAAAGCAAAAGAACAAAATTGAAGGAAACTAATAAAAAGAGTTAGAAGAAGTCTATGTCTTGTATTAAAAAACAATATAACAAAAGAAAAAAACCACAACTCAAGTGAACAAACTCTTCTATCATTTTTTTCTTTGTAATACTCACTCTAACAGGTCTTTTAGCATCCTTGGAAGCACTTTTCCAACTCATACGAATCACTAGGAGATCCCTACACTATCCAATCAACCTAGTACTTATAAACCAACTTACAATCCTCTTCAAACTTAGAAGAAAGAGTCTAAAAGGTCTGAGCATTCGGTTGCATCCCTATAAGACATGAATCAACAACAGTTGAGTGCAAACCAAAAGGGCTAAAACAAAATCCTTGGACTTCCAAACTAGCAATCACCATGACATTAAGCTTAACCACAATAGAACCATAAGAATATTTTTCATTGGTTTTACTAATTGTTATAGAAACACTTTTTGTGGTATATCGAGCCTTCGAGATGATTCAAGATGATTTGACCAGATCATCATAACCATCTGAGTTTGAGTTAAAAGCCTCATCCTCCAACGTATTCGTTCACTTCTTATAAATCAAACTCTGCATACCACCACCTTACAAGGAATTTTCTTTAAAAGTAACACAAATTTAAAACTATTATTATTTGTTTCTGAAACAACTACAACTAGAGAAATCACCAAGGGAGTATTAGAATCCACAATATACACTTTTTTATGCTTATTTTGAGAAAATTTAGAAAAAATATTGTTAATTTTTCATAATTAAGTGAATTTTGAAGGTAATACAAAAAAGTGAAAATGTAAATTTTTAACTAAAAATTATACCTAAAAGTTAAATTTGCGAAGTTACTGCTTTCTCATTTCCATCTTTAACAAGAGTTACTCATAAATAAAAATAAAAATATTATTTGAATATGGATTTACATAAATTAAAATTGTTTTCAAATACAAAATTGTTAAACCTTTCTAGAAATTATTTTATATAACTTTATAATTGTTTTCTTTATTCAATATTACTGACTTTTGTGGGTTATGTGACTACTTTGATAAAAGTATTTTTAAAGTTATTAATAACAAAAATTAGGTTTAATTAAGTTTTATGTTTTTCGTAAATTTGATTATGTTTAATTGCGTTTTTATTGATTTTTTTTTGTTTTATTGGGTACTAAAAACTTTTATATTTTACAAATGAGTTCCTCTCATTTAATTTTTCCATTGAAAAGGTAATGTAATCATTATCTTGATTTGTCATTTAATTCTTCCATTAAAAGGGTGATGTAATTATTATCTTGCTTTGTCATTTTACTTGTTGCTACATATTAAGAAATGTTAGGTTTAATAGTTAATGATATTATTGTAAAATGAGAAGTGATTTTTATTGTTTTCTTTTAAAATTTTGACTTAATTGTAAAATAATTTGGAAAACAATCTTCATCTTAAACTTATTGAAAAACATGAAGAAATTGAAATAGAGAAAACATAAAGAATAAAATAGAGTAAAGGAAAACACATATTACTGCACGCACCTACACGCGCATACGCACACGCACCTGCACGCGCATACGCACACACACACATACACACACACACATATAAACACATACACACACATAGAAGACCTATAAACATCGGAGATAACTACCATAACAAAATCAAGAAAGAAAAACCAGCTATATATAGACGATTTACACGTTAAACAACCTATCCTGAAACACACACTAAAGATCAAATGTAGAGATCTATAAACGAACTACATGTTAGACAGTCAATCCTGAAACACACACTAGACCATCCACCCAATACACACTAGATCATCTATTGAATAATAAACACTATATCGTCTATTGAACGACAAACACTATATCGTCTATCGAACAACAAACACTATATCGTCTATCTAACACTAGATTGTCTACCTTAATTTTGAAAGCCCTCTCAAGTTTGGAGTAAATATTGAGCATTCTCCACTTGAAGGAGGTAAAGCTTTGGTCAACATGTTTTTGAAGACTTAAACAAAAAGGCAAAAGTTTAATAACACCTTTATGAAGTTTTTCTCTATAATGTGGTAATCAATTTTTATGTGTTTGGTGTGTTCATGAAAAACTTGATTTAAGGCAATTTGAATGACAGACTGATTGTCATAGTATAAGAGAGATGGTTGTATGTGATGCACTTGAAGATCTACACTAAGTATGTGAGCCATTGGATTTCACAAGTTCTTAAGGCAAGAGCCTTGTACTCAACTTCAAACAAACTTCTGGATACAATAGGTTGTTTCTTTTAAGAAATGGGTGAATGACCAAGGTAAATAATGTAGTCACTGACAATTCACCTTTTATTTAGGCATCTCATCTAATCGGAGTCATTAAAAGTTAAGTTAGACATCACTATAACAGGCTTGTTTAAGGTATCAATGTAAAAAAAACTAGATGATGTTGACATGTGTGATGTTAGGTTTGCTGTTTGTGAGATAAATGAGTCTTTTATAAGAATAAGGATTGTTGAGAAGGTCTTCAGAGAAAGAACACATCCAAGCATTCCTTTTTCATTGAGGAGATCAAGTGTGTACTTCCTTTGACATAAATGTACGTCTTTGTTGGTTCTTGTTACCTCAAAGCCAAGAAAATATGTTAAATCACCTAAGTTTTTTATTTTAAAAGTTAGGTCAAGTAAAGAGGTTATATTATTAATCTCAGAAATATCACTTTCGCTAAAGACAACATCATCAACATAGACAAGTAAGGTTGTCTTTTCTGAATTAGAAATTTTTAGGAATAATAAATTATCAACAGTGACATGTTTGTATTTATGCAAATGAAAAAAATCAGAAAATTTAGCATACCATTATCTACTAGCTTGTTTAAGCCCATAAAGAGATTTTTGCAAATGAAAAACTTGATTTTCTTTATTATGATTTAAGCTAAGGGAAATTTTCATCTAAAGCTCTTCCTTTTAAGTCTTCGCATAAAAAAGCAATGTGAACATCTAATTTATTTAATGTGTCGATTAAGAACAACAGTCAAAGATAATAAAAGCCTAATGATTGTCATATTAGGTACATGAAAAATATATATCGATATAATCCTAATTAAGTATACTCCTTCGCTACAAGACTGACTTTATATTTATCTATGATAGTATCAACATTACACTTAACATCAAGGTTGCTACAACACACACACAACACAATAATTTTTAAGATTCAAACTTACAGTTTATCAGAAGCATATACTATCTATTCTACTTTCAAATCATCTAATAAAATTTGCAGTTATGTAAATTATCTTCAAATCATCTAATAGAAACTGGATGATTAAAAGCTAAAAACGGAAGTTGGTTGTATTTATAATGAGTTAGACAATACCTGGTTAGACACTATAATCTTTTGAGCTTGAAGTTATATTAAGTGTATAAGAGATAGACCATAGTGGAGTATGCTTAAATTATTTTAATCGAATAACCTTAGAGTAAACTATCAACAATTTAGATGAAGAGTCCTTAACCTAACCAAACGATAGTAAAATAAACTCTAGACTGATCAATCTGGACAAGCCATTAAACGATCCCTAATACACCAATTCACCTATTAGAGTAAAAAAAAAAAACATAATCATCTAAAGTGAAGAAAAGTGTATTGTCTAAACCATACAAAAGACATTATCTATCACTTTTGGTTAGATGACCTTGGCATCTAACATGATATTTTGTAATCTTTTACTGATACATAGTAAAAATTAAATTCATTTTAAAAATTAAATTGTTTCTAATTTCTACTAATTAATAATTAATCAATTAAGAATTTAGAATTATTATTTGGAAATTATTAACAAATTCAAAATTTATATATGGTACCTTGATGATTTGGTTTCTATGTATATTTAGAAAAAAAAAGGACTTTTAATTGAAAAATGGTTGTATATAAATAGTAAAAGAACTTATTTCTTAAAAAAATAATGACTACCAATCCTTTGTGTGTGTGTGTGTGTTCGTGTATATGTGTTTATGCTTGTGCGATGTTTATAGGGAATATCCTAACTTAAATTTTAGGAAATAATTGAATAATGAGTGTTACTAAGAATTATGTACTCATGGGTATAAACCATTTCATTGGAGTGAACTCAGAATAGGAAGATACCACTAATGTTAGATGGTCTAGTAGTGAAACATATCGGATGATATAAAAACCTTCATTTATTAGTAGATAATCATATCATGCTTTAATCAATAATCCATCCATAAATTTGTCTTTGCGAAATTGCATATTCTTCCTACATAATTACATATTCAAACCAATAAGTAACTTTTTATGCAGCTTAGTTATTCTGCAAAGCTTACAAGTTAAATAGTCTCTTTAATTGAATTCGTCGAATTCATTATTAGTCTTATAAATTTCAATCACCATATGTTCAATATATTCTCCTTAGAAATTATATATGATTACTTAGAAATTATATATGATTAATGAGTTAACTTGTTTTAAAAGTATAACACTTATTTTGGTTTGTAACACAAAGGTTTATTGTCTAAATATTCATTTGTATTAAATATAATTATCATCGAGCCTATTATGGATGAAAACTTTCTTATGAAATTCAAGGAATTAATATATGTATATAAATATGTATAGTCGTGTCTGATAGACATAATCTCATGAAAGTTAGAAATTTCAGCATAGATCATAGGAAGTAAATATATATATATATATATATATATATATATATATATATATATATATATATATATATATATATATATATATATTATATAAAATA
>Ga0099825_1009861_pt1 | contig 10674 bp, 7 predicted proteins | sample SiratroredBW_FD_76838 | JGI IMG/M metagenome (GOLD analysis project Ga0099825, IMG submission 76838) | Root nodule microbial communities of legume samples collected from California, USA - Siratro red BW | ecosystem: Host-associated > Plants > Roots > Nodule | place: USA: California | collected...
AAATAAGGCTATGGGAGTTTAAATGTCAAAACATGATTGTTAGTTAAATGTTAAAAGCATGACTTTTGGTTAAATGTTAAAAGCATGACTTTTGGTTAAATGTTAAAAGCATGACTATTAGTTAAATGTTAAATGCATGATTACGATAAGTATGAGAAGGCAAAAAGGTGAAAATTTAATTATGAGAGATAAAATTTGTTAGGCACTAATTAAAGAATTAAAAGGTACTAACTTGAATGGGCAATGTGTTTCTGTAAACCTTAGGACTTATGTGGCAAACATAATTAACAGATAAGGAGGTGTAAACAGTAACTTTTTTATTAGTAAATTAGACTTCAGAAAACATCTCTCTCTATTCAGTTGGGTTCACTTAATTTTTTTATTCAATTAATTTTAAGACAAACCCAACATCCTATTTTTTGTTATTTTATCATTTTTTACAAATTTCATTTTGTCTTATTATTATTATTATTATTTAATCAAACCTTACTTATAAAGTCAAAGTTCCTTTTTATTATTTATTCTAAATACCAAAGAAACTAAACCACACATGTTAAAAAGTTTTAATTTCTTATTTTTATTCTTTTATTTTATTTTTTCCTTTTTTATATTTGCAAAAATAATTTTTATTTGCCCGGACGAAATTGGGTGTTGACATATGTGTTTCTCCGGTTGCTTTTTATAAAATTTAAAAAGTCACAACTTCAAAGCAAATGTGGGATACTCTAAAACAAGTAAATGGAAATTCTAGAAAAACAAAGGTAAAGTTACAATCTCTTTGAAAGGAACACTACAAGAAAAACAAAAAGTTATTTAGAGAATAATTTTTAGCTACCAAATGAAATAGTTGCTAATTGTGATTAAAATAGTCACTAAATTAAATTTTTGTTGCTAAATAAATACAAAATAAAAGTAATGATTAAATTTAGTGACCAATTAAGTCAAGATAATTGGTATCTAACATTAGCTACCAAGGTTTTAGTGACCTATACCATTAGATTCTAAATTAGTATCTAATGTTAGATACCAATTATCTTAACTTAATTTGTCACTAAATTCAATCATTACTTTTATTTTGTACTTATTTAGCAACAAAAATTTAATCTGATGACTATTTTGGTCACAATTAAGCAACCATTTCATTTGTTAACTAAAAGTTATTCTCTAAATAATGTTTTTCTTGTAGTGCAATATGAACTTCTCCCCATGACTAAGCAAGAAACCATTGTGGAATATTTAAAAAAAATATAATTTGTGCTAATTAATTCCATGCTAACCTATGATGGACAGTGGTTGACAACAAGATTCTTGAAAAAGTACTCAGAACTTTAACTCATTTGTTTGATCATATTGTTGTTGCTATAAAAGAGTTGAAAGATCTTGAAACCTTAATTATTGAAGAGCTGCAAAACTCCCTAGAGGCATATGACCAGAGAGTAATTGAGAGGAAAAGTAATGAAATGGTTGTAGAACAAGCTTTGCAAGCCAAAATTAGAGAAAAGAATAGGGATCATGGTACTTAGAGTAAAAGAGGTAGAGGAAGATATAGAGGAGGCAGAAGTGGAGGTTCAAATGGCTCCACCTCTCAATATTATTCTTATGGTGGCAATGAACAGAGAGAAAATTCAAATTCTAGATGAGGCTATCAATATAAAGGAAGAATGTGTAGAATGAATCTTGATAAAAGAAAGGTGTAGTGTTATATTTGTGAAAAATTTTAGCATTTTTCTTATAAGTATTGGTAAGATAGTAATGCTAACATAAAAGGTAAGAAAGATGATGAGGCTCGTCTGACACAAGATGATGATGGATCTGATTCAGATCAAGTGCTTAATGGTGACCACAAACAATAATGAAGATTCTTCCTCTTAGTATCTTGATATTGGATTCTCAAGCCACATGACATGAAATAGGGATTGGTAGATAGATCTCAATCCAAATGTTAAAAATAGTTTGAGGTGTGCTGACAACAAGAAGTTGCATGCCAAAACTTGTGACTAGAGGCATTACTAGAAGAATTGAGATTGAAATATAAGAAACTAGTACAAATGTATGTTGACAACAAATGAGTCATAAGTCTTTCTAAAAGTCACTATTTCATGACACGAGCAAACATATAAAAATAAAGTTTCATTTTCTCATATATATGAAGTGAGTAAAAAGTAAGTAAAGCTTATATCTTATTGCATTAAAAATCAATTGACAAATGTTTTCACTAAGTACAAATGACATTTGAAAAATTGAAAGATCTATTAAAGTTAAATATTAAAATTGAAGAAAATTGAAATTTTAAATTAAAAAAAGTGTTATATTATTATCTAAAATTTGTGTTGCACATTCATTAAAATGTAAACATAATATTTGAAAATATTCTTTCTTATAAATATCTATGCTAATATATTCTTTGTGTGAATGAGAAAATGTCTTGTTTATTAACATTCGTTTTTAGTATGTATTTTCATGTTACTTCTAACAAACTAAAATTTATTATATTATAAGATACTTGAATTTTTTTACTATTTATAAGTTTTAGATACATTAATATAAAAAGATGTAATTGAATCTCAATTAATTAAATATTTGTATTTTAAACATTTTTATCCATAAGTTACATCAGTCAAGTTAATAAAAAAAGCAAAGAAAATGAAATTATTACGTTCATTTTGTTTTGAAACAAATCTGTTTTAAAATAATTATTTTTATGATGGTTTTTAACTTATGCAGACTCAAAGGTTATAACATATGTATATCCACTATCCACTTCATAGCCAAAAAACCATGCAATAAATACGTATATCCACACCGAAACTCACCTAAAACATACTTCACCATTTTGCTTAAAAACAAATAGATTATAGAGAATAAAAAACATCAACAGAACAATTTTAAGGCAATGAAGGGAAATTAAACAAAATCTCGCAACTTTCTAGCTCCCAAGTGATAAAAAACACACCCCACTTCCAGAAATCTTCCAACAAAATGATAAAAAGAATGAGAAAAAAAACAAAGGTAACAAGAAAATGCAGAAGTCTTTCTATATAGACACCTAAAAAAGGTTGAAGCCTTGGTTTGTAAGTTGTGAGTGATAAATGGCTACGCGGCTATGTATGTGTATTGTGTACACTATATGAATAGGAAGAAAAAGAAAGTCACACCCTCATTTCTTTTAAAACTAAGCGTATTTAAAATAATTTCATTTAATATTGTGATTTTTTTATTGTGATTCAGTTAAAAATTATATATATATATATATATATATATATATATATAATTATAATAAATCTTGATTTTTCAAATGTTAAAATATTTTTTTAACTAAAAACTTACCAAATCTTGATTTTTCATTATAAATGAAAATATGTAAGAAGAAAAGATTAATATATTTTCAGATCAATTAAATACTTTATAAATAAATGATTATATTAGTTTAATAATACAATTTTCTTTCTTTAAAATGAAATGGCCCAACAAAAAGAATAACATTATTTGTTTTTAAAAGGATAAAATAAATATTTTGAAAAGTTAATGCACATCTATTATAAAATGCCATAACTTTCACTTTCTCTATACATATTCAAATCTCAAACCTAAATATTTCTCTATCTTTCTTCTTCTAATCTAATTATGATTGTCCCATCTTAATTACAAAATAGTACTCATGACAGGTGTAAATTTTACAACAAAACTTATTTATCTCTAATTAAATTAAAAAAATTCTAACATATTTCTTATCCATTTTTTCTTCAACCAAACAACTCGACACTCTAACTTCCCTTCTATCTATTTTTATTTTCTCAGTCAATTTATTTATTTGTCATTTTCAACCTCCATATATTATTATTGTTAATAATATTAATATCACTGTAATATGAGCTTAAAATAATTAATAAAAATGATATTAAACAAATGTCTAATAAAAATACAATAAAGATTATACCAAATAACAGTGAAACTAGTATTTTCATATATAATTTTCAGGATCAAATTGGTAAAACATTCATATAAAAAAACACGATTATAAATTTCACATAACTATATTTTCAAATTTGTATTTGTTTAAGTCTTTTCATAACATATGAGATTTTCTAAAAGGAATAACCACTAAATAGTTTTTTATAATCTTATAAACCTAAATATTTAACTCTTATAATTTTTATAAGGCGATCATGATTCATATTTAAGGTAGTCTCAAATGCTAAAGTTGTGCTCTTTCTTCAAGGAAAATTGGAACATTAATTCATTTACTATAGTCCAACTTCATCTACTGGACCGAACTCTTTTGATTCAGGAAATCTACTAACTTTAAGAACTATTTCTAAATTTTACTTCAAAAATACTAGTATATTTAATCTATCAATATATCTTATAAAGTAACTATAAACATTAATAAAATTCAATATATTCAATGCATTTAATATATATACATATACATGTATATAATATTAAATATTAAATTTATTTTAAAATAGTATTAAACACGTTTAATTAGAAAGTTTCTATTTTTTTAAACTAAAAACACCAAAACACTTATTTTTTATATTAATTTTTAAAGTGTATGTACACCTTAAACTTCTAGAACATAATCAATCATATATATATATATATATATATATTTATCTTATACTCAAATTTTTTATTAAATTTTGAGAGTGAATATCCAAATTTAATTCTTATTTAGTATGATGCGTTAAGACGGTGAGAAGTGAAATGTGTGGATCTTAACCTAATTCCGTGTTTCTAAAATACCTAATTCGCGTGCATTTTGCATTTTGAAAAATGCACTTTGAAAAACCTAAACCGTGTTTCAAATATTCAAATGAATATAATTTAAAAACATTAAAACAATAAAACCCCTTATACAATTTAGGGAAAAACAACCTAGAATTATCAGGATTTTCAAAATCCCTGTTATAAGTTATTTGACTTTTTGTAACATCTGATAAAACCTCTTCTAAAATCAATTATTTTTTGTAGTGATATTTATATTATCCATTAATATTTTTAACTTTTATTTTCACATTTCTACCATTCATTAATGTTTTAAAATTTTATATTTATTTAAATGGTAAATGTCATCTTTTATAATTAATCTATTTTTTCATATTTATCACCTCTTTCTTTTCTCATTCTCTTAAATTTGTGGTTTCAAGTGGTGTTTCAAATATTTAAATGAATATAATTTAAAAAATATTAAAATAATAAAATTTTCATACAATTTAAAAGAAAAAACAGCCAGAGTTATCAGAGGTTTCAAAATCCCCTGTTAGGTATATAGTTTAGTTGAGGTTTTGTAACCTCTGATAAAACTCTTCTAAAATTAATTATTTTTATAGTGATATTTATATTATCCATTAATATCATTAACATTTTTAACTTTCATTTTCACATTTCTACAATTCATTAATGTTTTAAAAAATTATATTTATTTAAATTATCTATTTTTTCATATTTATCACCTCTTTCTTTTTTTCATTATTTTAAATTTGTATTTCTAAGTACTTTCTTATTCAATACGCGTTCCTGAAAAACCTAATCCGTGTTTTAAATATTTAAATGAATATAATTTAAAAATATTAAAATAATAAAATTTTCTGTGTATGGTTTATTTGAGATTTTGTAACTTCTGATAAAACCTATTCTAAAATTAATTTTTTTGTAGTGATATTTATATTATTCATTAATATCATTCGTATTTTCAACTTTCATTCTCACATTTTTACAATTCATTAATGTTTTAAAATTTTATATTTATTTAAATTGTAAATGTTATCTATCTTTTATGGTTAATAAATTTTTTTCATATTTCTCACCTCTTTCTTTTTCATTCTCTTAAATTTGAGATTTCAAGTACTCTCTTAATTTATTTTAGCCAATAAGCGCTTCTGAAAAACCTAACCAGTGTTTCAAATGTTTAAATGAATATAATTTAAAAAATATTAAAATAATAAAACTTGTATACAGTTTAGGGGAAAACAGCAGAGAGTTATCAGGATTTCAAAATCCTCAAAATCCCCTGTTAGGTGTATGGTTTATTTGAAGTTTTGTAACTTAGGATAAAATCTCTTTTAAAATTAATTTTTTTTAGTGATATTTATATTATCCATTAATATCATTAGTATTTTCAACCTTCATTTACACATTTATACAATTCATTAATGTTTTAAAATTTTATATTTATTTAAATGATAAATGTTATCTTTTATATGATTGTGATTTCAAGTACTCTCTTAATTTAGTTTAATCAATTCCATTACTTAAAAACTTGGGAGAAACTTGCATAACTATGCACATAGATTTGTGAATAGTGTAAAATTGTATTTCTTAATTTGTTTGTTAATGATTTTTTGAGTTGATCATGAGTTATGTTAGTGATTTAAGTTATTTATGACAATAATTTCAATAATGTAAGATATGATTTTAATCCTAACTAATTTTTTATTTATTAATTACTTATTCTTTAGTTCACTTTTATTCCTGAGATGTCTTCTTCACCTTTCCTTCCCACTAAAAACTAATTGAATAGATAATAGAATAAATAAAGTTTCAATTTTAAGAAATTGATTTTAAGAAGATTGTGAAAAATATTTTAAAGTCATGTGGACGATGTTATTCAATCAAGTAAATTATCCATAAACAAATTAAGAATAAAATGATTAAAAAAAATGAAGAACGTTAGTAAAAATTTTAAATTTTACTCGTAAATTGTGTTATCACTTTGTGTATTGACAAAAGTATTATTTTTGACATGATAGGTTTAGGTTTTCCAATAAAAAAGAATAATATTTTTCAGATATTATTTTATGAATTAAATGTAAACGAAGTTTTAATTTTAACTTAAAACAAAAGTCTTTACTTAAAAAAAATAACCTAGTGTTTCAATTTTCTTAATCTTATTAGTTAACTATAACTTTTTGAATGTGTAAATTTTTGAAACTATTTAATTTTGCAACGTAAAACCTAAAAGAATGATTAGCTTTGGGTGACTTACCTGCAACTAGAGATACACCATGGTTCCTTGATCATGTTATTATTTTCAGATTTTTATAATTTTTACTTTCTTTTTTGGTCTTCATATAATTTTGGATACATTATTGAGTTAGCATGGGGTATAATTTATTTAGTATATTTCTAATGTATAAAAGTTTATTTATTTTTTTCATATAACTCATTACACATTGTATTATGATCATATTCTTCAAACTTGTCTCAAAAACCAAATCATCTACAAACCAAAAAACACACAAGAAAATGTTCAATTACATTTTAGACCATCATCCCAAGTTTTGAGATGTGTAACATTAAATGATTTGAATGCTAATTACAATATAAGTGACCAAAATTGCACAATATTAATACTTGTAGATTAAAAACATAAATAAATAAATGAATAACATCTTTTCTAATATTTGCTTGATACACTGTTTTCTATTAATTTAAATCTATTTGAAACCACACAATGTGATCTTTAGTTTTGCACCTTTCAATATATTTTAACTAATAAAAGGCTGTGTTAAAAATAATGTTAGAGGCTCAAACTACACTGAAATTAAGTATACAATTCTAGTAACATATTTGGTGAGATTAGAAGATATGAAAACATGAATGGTGAAATTAAATGGATTTGTTTAACAAATTAAACATAAGAATGAGAGAATTAAAAACTTAGTAAATCTCACCAAAATTTTTTATTTTATGTTCATCTCTTCTTTTTTTTTTTCTCTTTAATAAAAAATAATACAATTTATTATTTATTTTTCATCTATTCTATTGTTCTTAATAACTCAGCCGAACTTATGACGCGCCGGGCACGCGCTTCCTTATAACTCAGCCAAACTTCTGATGCACCGGGACGCGCTTCCGTGTAACTCAGCCAATCTTCTGATGCACCGGGCACGCGCTTCCGTATAACTCAGCCGAAGTTCTGACTTACCGGCACGCGCTTCCCTATTCCCCCATAGAAGGCACTAGCCACCCCACCCCACGCTAAAACCGCACTTCAATTGGTGTCGTTTTTGATGTATGAACCCCACACCAAAATAAATAAACAAAAGGGAAAAAGAAAAACTCTCTCTCTCACTCTCTCTCTATTTAGTGTGTTGCTTGGCCTTCTTTATCAACCAAATCTAGAGCAACCCATTTTGTTGTTCTCCCATTTGAAGGAAAATTTTATACGTCCTCCATTCTGTTTTCCCCTCCATTCTGTTTTCCCCTTAAGGTTCAATGCTTTTCTTCCTCCTCTCATTTCCCATTCCCTAATAATAATAATTTTATTCTCTTTTCTTTTTCCCTTTAATAAATTCCTTCCATCACTTTGCAGCAACCCTTTTTCACACTCACTCTGCTGGACTCTCTCAAACCAGGTATCTATCTCTCTCTGTAATGGGTTTGTCTTTCAATCCTCAAAATCTTTTCTTTTCTTTTATCTCTCAATGGCTTCTTGCTGCTTGTTTCCGTTTTTCTTTTCCTATGGGGGGTTTTCTTTGTGTCTGTTGATCTGTACTGTTTGCGTATTTTCGGAATTTGATTCCTGTTTGGGATGACTTTTCTCACTGATTAGTCTCTGGGCTCCAAGGATGTTCCGTGTTTGCTTGATGGGTATTTACTCTTTTCATATCACTTTCCTCAGTCACTCTTTTTGTTATGTTTGAATCCCCACCAAATCTCTTATAGGGTGTTGTTCGGGTTCTAAATGTTGCCTCCTTTGTGCAGAAAAGAGGCTTTCTGGGTATTTTTTGATATTAAATGTTGGTTTTTGCACTGTATGAAAGGCTTGCGAGGATCAGCAGGTTGCAGGGTTTGTTCTCCCCAATCGTATAATGTGTGTGAACTTTGTCTTTTTTTATGTTTGATAAAAGTGTTGCCTTTGGGATGTGTGATTTTCCTTTGTGCCTTCCTTGTATGTTTTACATTGACACATGAAATTTATGAGCTCATCTTGAAGCATGTTGTTTTTGAGTGTGGTTGCCGTGTTATCTATTAGTGTACTTAAAATATTACATACTTGGCCGTCTGTTTTCAGCTCCTTTTGGTTGTTACCAAGGTTGTATTTGGATTTGTTAGCAATGTTAGTTTCATTGTACCAAACAATTTTTAAGAAATTTTCCGGAGGTGGGGTCTGGCTTTGATTGCTAATTTCAAACTTCACACACAATCTTGCCAGTAGCATGTGGACTGGACCAGATTTTCTAGAACAGGTACAAAAATAGGACTTGTGATGACTTTTAGTTTCTTTGTGGTCCTTTTACCAGGGGGTTGGAATTATTGATTTTCTTCTTGTGAGGAGGTAATTTTTTGTCTGAATCTTATTATCTTTGGTGAGATCTGATTGTCCACATGCTTTATTCTGTCGAATTCATCCTTTGATCATTTACCATACCCAAGAAAGTACTTTTTGTGTGTGTTTGATCTTGTTTATGTTCCTCCTAGGACAGGATTCAGTGAGTTTTTTGAATGTCTTTTCCATTTTGTCATGAGGTGCTTCACCCTCTGTACTAGTTTGATTTTCATGATTTGGAATATCCTGAGGTGATATAATATTTGGTTTTCTTTCTTGTTTGTTAGGATGTTTTAACAGTTAGCTGAGTACTTTTGAAGCCCTTTACTTTCAACTCTATTATGGCGGGAGACACATCATGGATAAGCCACTTAGATGATGGGGCACGGAGGGAGACTAGGGAGTTTGATTCAGTTTTGGATTTTGGTGAGGAAGTTGATACGGAGGGAACTGCTGTTTCTGTGAACACAGTGTTACCTGATGAATTGGTGGAGCGAATCCTAGCCTATCTCCCCGTTGTCAGCATTTTTAGAGCAAGTTCTGTGTGTAAAAGATGGCATGAGATTGTTACTTCTGAAAGGTTTCAATGGAATCCTTCCAATTCATTGTCACAGAGACCTTGGTACTTTATGTTCACTTACTCAGATGAACCAACTGGTTATGCTTATGATCCTATCCTACGGAAATGGTATAGCATTGAGCTTCCCTTCATCGAAACATCTAGTTGGTTCGTTGTTTCTTCTTATGGTTTAGTTTGCTTCATGGACAATGACAGCAGAAGCAAATTATGCATGTGCAACCCTATTACCAAGAAGTGCAGAAGGCTTGAGGGTCCTCCAGGTTTGAAATTTTCTGATTACAGTGCATTGGCAATGTCAGTGAACAGGAAATCCCACAGTTACACTCTGGCAATTGTGAAATCAAAACAAATCCCTGAGGATTTTGTCCAGTGGGAGATCTCAATTCACATATACCACTCACAGAAAGGGACCTGGACGACAACTTTAACAGAGGTTTTGACAGGGTGGAGAGGTGGTAATGAGAGTGTGATATGCAATGGTGTGTTATACTTTTTAGTCTACTCTGCTGGGGGTGTTCCTTCAGAAAGTAGGCATGCACTTATTGCATATAATATCTCTAATCTCACTTCTCAAACTAGCTTGAGAAGGAGCTTTATTGCTGCACCCTGTTCACTAACATGTGGCCGTTTGATGAATATGAAGGAGAAGCTAGTGATGGTGGGCGGAATTGGTAAGCAAGATCGACCTGACATAATAAAAGGAATTGGCATCTGGGTTCTTAATGATAGGAAGTGGGAAGAGGTTGTCCGAATGCCCCACAAATACTTCCAAGGCTTTGGAGAGTTTGATGATGTTTTTGCTAGCAGTGGTACTGATGAT
>Ga0099825_1009868_pt1 | contig 10667 bp, 5 predicted proteins | sample SiratroredBW_FD_76838 | JGI IMG/M metagenome (GOLD analysis project Ga0099825, IMG submission 76838) | Root nodule microbial communities of legume samples collected from California, USA - Siratro red BW | ecosystem: Host-associated > Plants > Roots > Nodule | place: USA: California | collected...
GTGATTCATTTTTTTTTTTGTTTTTAACTCAACATCAAATATAAATCTATTTTTTTGATCTTGAAGTTAGTTTAATTTTTGTTGTACTTTATATTCTTGATTACTGAGTTTTATAAAATATTTTCAAATTTTGAAAAATGTTTTTGTCTGGGGAAAAGGGGGGGGGGGGGGGTGAAATGAACTTTGAAAGATTTTTGCAGTTTAAACCTCTGAAAACAGTTTTCACAATTTGAAAATCTTTTATGAAACTCAGTGATCAAGAATATAAGGTTCAACAAAAATTAAACTGACTTCAAGTTCAATAGAATTGATTTATATTTGATGTTGAGTTAAAAACAAAAAAAAAAATGAATCACAATCATAGTTTAACACAATGAAGATATCTGAAATGGCAAAGACAGGATATATGCAGTTTTATCAAAACTATAGTAAGCACAAAATTAACTATGAGAGAAATTTAGCCAAGATATTATATCGAAGTCTTACAATTCAACAACAAATCAAAATTATTAGATTATGCAGAAAGTTGATATTAAATCAAATTTAAAGATTTAATTTCAACAACAATTTTTAGAAATACAGATTGAACAGAACTTGATGTGAACCAACAATTGTACTTAGAGATTTGAAAACAGATTCTAATTCAACAGAATGTATTCAAATTAATACACAGTTTATACAACGTCAAAAGCACCATAAAAATAGAATGCACTTTCTTGACTTCAGATAAGATACAGAAACTGATTAAAGCAAATTTAAATCCAATTTTAAGTCTGTAAGGAATTAAAACCAATTTACAGTATTGCGATTAAACCAATTATACTTCAGATTATCAAGAATAAATTTAATTTTTAATTAGTTACAGTGTGCAACACAAGAACAGATTAGAATTGAAAAAAAGAAAGGTCAAGAATAGCATAACACAGTCAATTATACTGGTTCACCCTTCCTCAAAGGCTATGTCCAGTCTCCTTTGCCCCTCAAGCAAAGAAAATTCACTAAATTCAATCAATTGTTCAAACACAATCAATTACACAATCCTTACTCCCCGTAAGAATCAAACACCCACTGAATTGAACACCTACTCCCCGTAGTCCCCTCTCAATTCAACAATCACACACAAGGCTAATACTTATAGCCTAAAACTATACAATCTTTCAAATGTTTTACAGATTCACAATCAATCAACACATATCTTGATACAGAAAGGGATCAAGAATGGTCAAGAAAAGACTCCCTGATTAGCGTGCAGAAGAAGCTTTTGCACAGTGTTAAAGAACTCTAATAGCACAGTGTTAGTCAAGAGTTATTCTTCAACAAAAAGCCCCAATTGATTTTGATCAAGAAACTTTCAAATGCCCAAAAGTGTTTTTCACATTATTCTGCTGTATTGATTCTCAATTTTCGTTTTTCAGTATATGGCACATGTTAGAAACCTTGATGTTTTTATAACAGAAAAGCGCCAACTCTGTTTTTCAAAAATCAGTTATTTCAGTTCTACCAGGCACGAAAAACTCGATTTCATGTATACTGGGATCGCTTTATTTTTGCCAAGTGCAGTATATTTCAAACCAGTTTGAACCAAAACATAGCTAACTCATTTTGTTTAGATTTTTAATCACTTTTAGACCATTGTGCTATTGGACTTCTCCTCAACTATACATAGGTTCTTTGCCAATCAAGCTCACACCCACTCAAACCAGGCCAAGGCCTAAACCACATCCAATTGCTTGTTTGCTTTGTCTTGTTCGGCTTGTCTTGCTTGGCTTCATCAAATCTTTAGTCTTGTGAGACTACTAACATGATCAATATATCACAAGGTTGCTTACTAGAGAGCGATAGTGTCTTTCAATGTGTGCAATGTTTATGCACTCTTTTTAAGTTTGTTAGATGAACACAAACAATGTTCCCTATGAAACTTCTTAGGGCACAAATATTTGAACAACATTTTAGCATTATGCAATGTGATCTATCCTTTTAGTCTTCTTCTTGATGAATAACTTTAAATAAACACTAAAAAATATTGTTGTTTCAAAATTTGTTTCTAGCCATTGAGTTATTTCAACTCATTTGAATCTCGTTCTTGTGTCTGATGAGCTTGAAGATGAAGGAAACATTAAATGCCCTCCATCCAGTGTTAATTTTTTTTCTCCTTTATGAAACCTTCCAATAGTTAGATTTACTTATCTTTTCTTGCACAGCGTGTCTTTACTTGAATTTGTGTAGAGCACAGAGTCATACGAAGCAAATAGTATTTTCAGAGTTGATAATGTTAGCATCAGGGAATTGTTAAAAAAAAGCTTCAACTCTTCATCTAAGAGATCATTGATTTGACTCGATCTTTTAAATAGATCCCCTTTGTAGGCGAAAGTAACAAACATTTCCCACATAATAAAATAAGTGAATGGATATTCGTGTAGTACGAGGTTAGTTTAAATTTATGTATGTATCATTTGAGCATGTCAAATGCTTTATCAAATGTAAAATAAGATTGTACAATGTTATATCGTCTGATCATGTCAAATTCTTTATCAAATGTAAAATAAGATTGTACAATGTTATATTGTCTAACAGAATAAATATTTGTATCTTACATAATCTATCGTTGAACGAATACTATTATCTTACAGACTAAACATGACCATATTTCACACTTAGTTGCTTTTAGCACTTAAACAAAATCATGGATATTGTACTTTTCCCTAAAAACTTTATATTAAACTTAAAAATTTTGCACTTCAAGTTATTAGATTATATTACATTGAGAATTTGAATAATATTTGTTAGTTAGGAGTTTAAAATTATTTAAAATTTGGAAGTTAATTTATTTATCTAATTAAGTTAAAACTTTAATATATGATTTAATGTTTTTATTTATTTTGTTTTTGTAAGTTTTCATACTCATATTTATTTATGTAATATTTAACAATAAAAGATGTGAATCTTCCTTAATGGGATAGGGTCGTATCTTTCATAAAAAAAAAGAGTGAGATTGACGTGTATCATATAAACATAATTCTAGTGGCACACAAGTAGACTGTAGATATGGATGAATTAATTTAGTACACATAAGTGATTATTAAAAGAGAGGGTGGAAGAATTTAGACAATTTTTACAATGCAGTATCAGTAATAGTGACAACAAAGTAAATATGAGATGTTCTTACATGAATTGTTTGACTGGAAGAACATTGTATCTTTTCAAAATTATAAAGCATCTTTTGTGTGACGAATTTCTTAGAGATTATATAACATGGACTTCGTAGGATGAATTGTTAGATGTCACAAGCATGTGCCAAACTGAAGAGCTTGTTGATTTGATAATGGATGACATATTAGAAGGCATGATCTCTGATGTTGGAGCAGACTCTTTTTCTCAAGTACATGTGTATGAAAACATATCTAGTGATGCAAATACTCCATTGTAAGTTTAACAAAATTCACATGATTATCAACTATGCTAATGTTGATAAATTTGAAGGCAATAAATGGATTGACCAATAACAAGTTCACATAATTATTTTAGTTGTTGAAGGAAATTCTTCCAAAAGGGAGTACACTACCCAATTAAAATTATAAGTCAAAGAATATATTTTGTCCAATGAGTATGAAATATAAAAAGATACATGCATGCCTTAATTATTATATTTTATATAGAAAAGAGCTTGAAGAGTTATAATATAGAAATTGTAGATTATTATGATATAAGGTTGGGGATAATTATCAAAAGAATAATGAGAAGGCGGCAAAGGATTGTCCCCTTAAGAAGGTGGCTTTATCTTCTAAAGGTTAAGCGTTTGTTTGGGAATTACAATCATAGTACAAACCTTAGATGACACACAAATGAGCGAAAGTGTGATGAACTATTTCATCATCTAACTGATTCTTTGCAATGGAAGAACATTGTAATGAATTTCCTCAATTTGGGAATGAATCAAGAAATCTAAGACTTGGATTAGGTACTGATGAAATGATTTTGTTTCGTAATTTAATTATTAATCATAGTTCATGACCTATTTTGCTAGTGATTTATAACTTAACTCCAAGTTTATGTATCAAATACAAATACATGATGTTATCTATGAGGATCTTTGGTCCAAGACAATATGGTAATGATATAAATGTTTATCTTAGCCTGCTAATTGAAGACTTAACATTGTTGTGGGAAGAGGAGATTGAAGTGTTTGATGGTGAATACGTCCCAATCATGTTAGTTAAAGAATAAAGAGGACAAAGAGAAAAAATTAGATCAAGAGCTTTCTAGAAGATTGAGTCCATCTTGGGCCTCCAACTATTTGTTTGGATCAAATCTAATTCTAAGGAGATCACTCTAAAGAACATGGAGCATTAAGGAGAAGTCCTCTAATTGTATAAATTGTCCAGAATAATTTAGAATAATTTGGGCCTTGCATTTGGGCCAAGTAGAATAGATTTGGGCTTTGTATTTTAGGTCATGTAGTGTAAGATTTTGGGCTTTCAAGGTCATAAAAGTGTTAGACGTCCACCTAGAGCAATCTAGGCACCAAGTCACTTAGACACATGAGACCATACGTCACGTGGAAGCTAGAGTGTCCAAGGAGTTACAACATGACATCCTCTCATTTGAGAGGATTGAAGCTCGGGGAGCAAGCTACTTCCTTGCCACATGTTATCATCTAAGTGGAGAGTATTTTGAAGATTGCTCTACAAGATACCTCCTTGCCACATTTCATCACCTAAGTGAAGAGTATTTTGAAGCTTGCTCCACAAGCTACTCTTACTACATGTCATCACCTGAGTAGAGAGTTTTTATGAAGCTTATTATACAAGCTAGGACGTCCAAGACTCTATAAATAGAAGTGTTCACTACTTGTGAAATTAACTTGGAATTAGTAATGCAATGTTGTCCTTTTTTTGTCATTCTACTTTCCTGAGTTCTCCATAGGTTAGTCTCTTTCTAGACATAGCCTAAACTATTTCCTAGTGAGTTGTCCTAACCTCTCACTCTCGCAAATTCCTAATTCCATATCAATCCATTGAACTTTTCTAATTTTTTAAGAATGCTTCTGCTCATCATAACTCCTTCATCATCCATTTAAAAGAAAAAATCATAAAGATGACAAGAAGAAGAGCATTTTCCGGGTTCCAATAGTCTTTTCATATGCACGTCATGTTATTTTATACAATTAATGTCTTTCCAACAAGTGATGAGAAGTTGTAAGGTTATAGAATGAAGGGTCAAAGAGTATGTCTTGTATTTGAAAAAAAAAATATTAATAGTTGAAACATCAAAGGAAGACAATACATCTTTGACATAAAAAAATCCTAAAAGAATTTCACCCATATCATATATTGAAAAAAAAAAAAAAAAAAAAAAAAAAAAAAATTAAAAAAATTTTAAAAAAAAAAAAAAAAAAAAATAAAATTTTAAAAAAAAAAAAAAAAAAAAAAATTTCACCCAAAAAATAAAAAAAAAAAAAAAAAAAAAAAACCTTTAGTAGACACTAAAAACATTTTGTCCCAGTCTATTAACAAGTGTTGAAATTTATGAAAAAATAAAAAAATTTAATGTTGGTTTTGAAAAACAAAGAAAACAACGTGATTGACATATTTTATGTCAATCTCTTTTTCCTTTCATAGAAGTGCATACTAGATGTGATACACTCTCTGTATATGAGATGTGTGTGAAAAAATAAAATTATATATAATAAGTTAATAGAATCACTTCTTAATATGAAAGTCGATACAAAGAATAATATCAATATTTTATGTTATTTAGGTTCACACGATCCACAAATCTTAAAAAAAAAAAAATCTTTATTAGATAAACAACATTAGTTATTGTTTCAATGTTAAATCTAACTTTTTTTTTATGTCAATCGTTAACCGATATAAAATCATATATCATATCGTAAACTGATATAAACATCATATATATTGAACCGATACTGTTTGGTGCTACTCAATTAGGGAAAATTTATAATAACTATAATCACTCTCATATAGGCTCAACAGAATCAATTCGTCGCTTTTTCAATTTTTTTTCCTTTCATTTTCTATCATTTATTATGTGTCCATTCAAACGTTGTTCTTGCTTTTATGCTTTTAATTTTTTGTGCATGTTACACTTAATTATTGGTCGTTAAGTGGGCTTATTGTCTGGTTTCCGATGTCCCCATACCGTTGCAACTTGCTACCCTTACTTAGTGGTGCATTATCGCTAGCCAAATAAATATATTGCTCACCTGGAATGCCTTGATTTGTTGCTGGACAAGTAGACACCGACGGGTCAAAGTATTAGTTTTTTCCATCAACAGTATACATCTCAGTATTATATCTTAGCACAATTATATGAATCTTAGCTTATCTTTCACTACATAATTTTTTATTCATTTGGCCTACATGCAGCATCAACAAGCAAAGCTACCCCACCTAGTATTATTTAGTCTACCATTCATTATTTGTCTATATAAGGGTCCCTTCTTCACCTTTCAAACTCATCTTGCATCTTCTACAACCTTGATTGCTTCTATTCTCTCACCTTAACCATTTCCATACACCAAAGGAAAAAGGGTCACTCACACACAAACTCCTTTTTTTTTTCACTAACATGTCTTCCTCAGTGGGTGTGTTTGAGTTGGGGACGGAGGTTTCAGAGGCCAACAATGTTCTTCTCATGTCTCTGATGGAAGAAACACAGGAGGAAGAGTACTATGGCGATGATAGACTAGTGAGCATGATTCAGTCATTGGAGGCAGAGATCAATGACACTGAAATTAATCAAATCTATGAGATGGAACACCTGGATCATCAAGATTGCTCCACATCAGATAGTAAGCCAGATCATTGGGTTGACATGAACATCATCTCTTCCTTGCCCTTTGATGAGATGAATGCATGGATCCCCTGTGGAGATGAGATGATGGAGCATGCAGCAATGGAATACGAAGCTGCAAATTATATTGACGATTTTCAGTTATGTAATGGAGTTTTCTTGGAGCAACAATATAGAGAGACTAGTTATTTGGCACCCGGGCCAAGTGACCTAGTTTTCTGAAATCAATTAAGTAGTATTCCAAAAATTATCTGTGAATGTGTCCATAACAACATGTACATGTTATTCCCAAAACTAATGGATATTCCAAAAATTAATTTTACAACTAATCCGTAGAGAGAGCCATTTGAATAAAAATAAATAAATGCTTTTGAATTTTAAAATTCATAATGCTATTTTACAATTTTTATTTTCGCCTCTCAACACCACAACAATATATCTTATCATATAAGAAGTCGAGATGCGATTTGCCCTATAGTTTATTTTAAAAGAAATTAAATATAATTATTTTAAAGAAAAAACATATTCATTCATTAATTGTTGTTGAGTAAGGTTTTTTTTTTTTTTTTTCTTTTTATTAAAATTCTTGAGTAAAGTGACTTTGGCGATTCGTAAAACAAAATTATTTAGTTTTTACCGATGACTCAAATTATTTTGATATAGATTCCTTTTATTCTTTTTCTGATGACAAAGAAAAACTTTCCAAAGAAAAAAAATATAGAGTAGTATGTGACTTTTTTTACCTCATACCTCACAAATAACATATTAAAATAAAGAAAATAATGCATCTAATTATGCCAAATAATTTGATTGGTATTATTTCCCTACTGGAATAGAAAATTGATGTTGAGATCAATTTGGTTTATAGATAATTAATGTTCGTGTATAGATCGAATTTTAAAAGGAACAATATTAACCATATATCAATACTAAATTGGTTTAAACAAATTTTTTGGAATTAACATTAAACTCTAATATATATACATATATATATATATATATATATATATATATATAAAAGGTTGATTAAATAGTTAGATATCGTTAATTTATATTTTGTTTTGAAATTTTTTTTTTATGATATAATAATTTTTTTTTGTTAAAAAATAATATAATAAATAGGAAATACGAACTAGTGATTCAATGCATATACACATTCTCTTATAAGTTTTAATATATAAGAAATTCAAAATATATTCTTACAAAACTATCAACATTTACTCTATAGAAAGCATCATATAGAATAACTAAGACGCATGTCAAATGAAGTTGAGTCATTACGATAAACAACCTATTATTACAAGGTTATCTTTAAATTTAGTTCTTATATTTTTTATGAAAAATTCATACTTAATTTATGAATTTATCTGAATATATCCATACTACTTCAATAATCAATATTAAGTTTGTAAAAATAAATTAATGTTGGAAGAACTAAGATAAAAAAAAGTCTGAATTTGTATATTAATTGAAATTGAGTATGATTGAACTTAATTGACATTTTTATAGAAATTTATATTTGCAGTGGAAGAATAGTGCAACAACCAAATTGAGCAAGAAGATGATGAAACCCATAACGTTCAAATGAAAGCAAGATAATAGATCAATTGAACAGAGTGAAACTTGGAGAACAGGAACAATAACTCTCTCAATGTTCAAATGAAAAATGAGCAAACTTTTGTTAGTATAATAATTGTAGTGTTCAGTTCTTGAATTTCATTGTTTATATACTTTTGAGAGTAAACTTTTGTAATTTCTTAACATTGTCAAGAATACCTGTGAGTTTTGATTGTTCTTTCCTTTTGAGAGTGTTTTTCTTATTATTGAGATATCTTGATCTCAAGGAGAGATTGAGACTGGGTGCCTAAAATGGTTAGAATACTTGTTTCATAAACATATATTAAACTCATTACTTGGAGAAATTAATTCTTGTTTTATTAAAAAGTGTTGAAACTCATTACTTAGAGAAATTAGAATACTTTTATCAAGAATGTTGGTTACTTGAATATGATTTTTTTTATGAATCTAATCTTATACATCTTGATCACCTATCCATATCCCAAATGGTAATTTCCTCCAAAAAAATCATTTTTGTGATAAAAAAAAAAGGAGAATATGTTTCTTTTAAAATACATTCAGGATTATACAATCTCAAATATGCTTTTGAATCTAGTAACAAGTTCTACATTGTGCAATATGAAACATATTTTAAAATGCAACATGTTATAAATTGTATAACCCATAATCGTTTCAAATTATTCATACCAAAATATACACAAAAACAAAAATTTTGAAAATATGTTTTACCAACCTTAAGAAACGGCACAAGAGCGACAATGGGGATTGGATCTCCAACGAAGACGTGAAGAAGTCTTTATCCTTGTTTTACACTCTTTCTTTTATCCTTATTTATTATTTATTTCTCAACCAAACGAGTGTATTAGCAAGCTCATCTGAAAAAAATAAAGATGATTTTCTTTCTTTTTCTCTCAATATATATTTATCAAAACCTTTGTGAATAATAAAATTATAAATATTAATTATCATTTTTATTTGTTATCAAGGTATAAGATTTTTTTTTAGAAAGAGTCTTAATAATTATGTTTGAAAATTATACTAAATCATAATATATTATTTTATTTTATTTTTTATGTGATCTTTCATAACAGCCAATAACTATTTAGGAGTGCTTGCCTTAAAAGAGAATTGTCACAATCTTATGTTTATCTCAATAATAGATTTTCTTTTTCCAAAGTTTACATACAACATATTCTATAAAAAAATAAGGCAACGAATAAGAATATATATATGTGTGTGTGTTTTGGAGTATATTATAATTGAAATTGTTATGTATTGTTTTTAAGTATGTAAAATTTGGTAAGAGACAATAAATAGTATTAAATTTTTAAATAAATTGCTTAATTATAAATAAAATCATTTACAATTTTAAAGTAATAATAACGAAGGGAATTGGAAATAACTAATGGTCTAATATTTTATCTGAAAAAAAAATGAAAGGACAAAACTGTCTCAAGAAAATATAGCTATATGGTATTACGAATATGATTATACATCTGACATAGTATACGTAATTCAAACCTTAAACAGACTTACACTTCATAAATTTTAAGTCAGTGATGTTCTGTTGAAAGTAAGAAACATCGCAAAATATCTATCGAAAATACTGATTCCATCCTTTGTTAATAGTCAAATAATATATCACTGTATATAAATTAAAATTACTTAGTTTATAAGTTACTTTGTAAAAGTTTTATCATATAAGTTTTCTTACCTTTTTTATTTTTACACATGAACTAATTTTAGTTTAAGTAGAAACACACTATTTTCTTTTTCTCTTAAAAATAGTAATAGAAAGTTTGTCCAGAGAAACATTTTTTTCATTACCGTTTGTTACATTAGCTAATCATATTACAAATTCTGTAAAAAAAATTAAACATGGATAAATTCACTATAAAGAGACTTCATTATAAATAAAATAAAAAAGTTAATTCCTGTTTTACGAATTTAAATAATTCTATTAAAAAAGGGATAAAATCATGATCAAGAAACTTAGTCACGAATAAATACACATACAATTAACTTTATAAAAACTATCTCTTACGTTATAGGATATTTCTCTTCAAAAGTACACTATGCATTACAAGCTCATTATTACAGAAATGCATAGTGAGGGAAGAGCACTAAGCAAAAACTAACGTGCAAAGCATGGATCCTGTTGCTAGAATATCCATGTTCATGTTTCTTGTTCGAATGACTTTTGACTTACACACAGATATATATATATATATATATATATATATATATATATATATATATATATATATATATATATA
>Ga0099825_1009869_pt1 | contig 10663 bp, 6 predicted proteins | sample SiratroredBW_FD_76838 | JGI IMG/M metagenome (GOLD analysis project Ga0099825, IMG submission 76838) | Root nodule microbial communities of legume samples collected from California, USA - Siratro red BW | ecosystem: Host-associated > Plants > Roots > Nodule | place: USA: California | collected...
TTATTCATACTTATAATATTTATATATATAATTTATTTTCTTTATTATATAAATAATATAAAAATAATAATTATTATATTTAAAAGAATATATATATATATATATATATATATATATATATATATATATATATATATATATTAGATTTTGTTTGAGTATATTTATTAGAAAAAAGTTTTAAAATAATTAATTTTATTTGAAAAGAATGAACTTGAAAGAAAAATGTTAAAAATATTCATAACTTACAAGTTTTCATATTCATAAAAATAGTTTATTTTTCAGATTTCTTACAAATTCTAGCCAATGTTTATAACATTCCACTAAAATTCCAAATACTTTTTTTAAACAATCAAAATCAGTATTGATAATATTTCCTAAATATGTTATGTGATAGGCCAAATCCAATCAATAAAATTGTATTGGTAGAAGAAATTTAATATTTTTACAATAAAAATATAAAAAATATCATATATAAAAGAAAAGAGAATATTTTTCCAATATCAATTATGAAGAGTACATACTTATAAAGGAACTGAACTAGACATAAAAGTCTAAAGAACCATGAGTGGTAAGGGTACATAAAAAAATTCCATCGATGCAAAAAATCTCGCATGTTATAGGTAGAAAATTGAGAATAAATTAAAATATATAACAGTGTAAAAGTAAGACCTGAAATTTCTTAACTATAATATTTAATCAATAAAGAATGAAAAAAGAATAAACTAAACCAATTTTATTATTTATTTTAAAAAGTTATCCTTTTAAAACTATTTTTCTATATTCTTTTTTTTTTCTTTAAATGTAAATTATTTTTTTATATCATATCATATTCCTAATAGAAACATTATATTTGATCAAGTTGATTGAAATTTTGATCAGAATAAGTTTTCGAGTTCTTATAATTGATTTAATCCCCTTTCTTTTTTTTAATATGAGATCAAAATATGAAAGGAATATTGGTTTCAACAAGAAGAAAATGTTGGTTGTAGATACTAAAAGTATAGTAAAATGGATTAAACATTTATTGTAAATGCACGGTTCAATTTTTTTTCTAAATTTTTACATATACTCTTATATACTCTTATGAACTATAATATCGTTAGAGTTTAAATACGAAATTCTAAGTAATAAATTATATAATTTAAGTTATGGCTTTAGATTTGAACAAGAGAGATTAAGATATTTTTTTATTTCTCTTGAGATTCTTGTCACTAAAATAATATAGGAGATCACTCCAGTATTATGATATAATAATGATATATGATGTTTCAGTAAGGTGCCCTGCAATATTTAGGCAACGAAAAGAAATTCAAATAAGAGATATTGGATCAATTATCTCTTATATAAAAATGATATTACTCAACGATCGTTCAAACGAAGAATAAAGTCATTTCATGTAAAATAAGTTCACTTAATTAGCGTGCATTATTTATGTTTATATGGATGATGGTGATGATAAGATGTATGTTATACATGATATCCGTAATATTTATATATTATATGTGTATTGATACCTATTATAGTATTATAACTTTTTATAAATATATGATGGATAATACTTAGAATAATATTGAGACACCAAAGTCCTAATATTAAGTATAAGAATTCGTCATAAAAAGTATATAAATTAATTTTATTAATAATTTAGATCACATAAATTAAAATATTAGATTATGAATGTTATTGGATATTTTTTCCGTCATATTATAAAATAGATATAATAAACCGTGTTAACATAAATAAAAATATTTTTTTAATATATTTTTTACTAAGTTAAGTTTTAGTTTTTAGTAGAATATATTTAATCTGAATCTTCCAGAAAATGAGTATGACAAATTACTCAAAATCACTCAATATCGTAAGAGTGCTTGTAGCATTAGATGACACTTGAAATATAATTTATCATGACGTTCTCTATAACAATAATATGATATTTAATTGTAATATATATATATATATATATATATATATATATAAAATATAATATTTAGATTAATTATCAAATTATAAATTATGATAGTATTTAATGGAGGAACATATCACAATAGAGGGATCAAAGTTAAAGATATTTTATTGTCTTTTTAATATTTTTATGTATTATATATATTTAATTAATAAATGATATGTGCATTTGAGCATGGATATATATGCATCATGTGCATGTGTGTTAAATTAAAGTAACATTATAAGTCGTAATTTCTATTTCTATATCAGGTATAAATTGAACGTACATAAAAAAAGTTCTTTTTTAAGTTAAAAATAAAAATTTCCTTTAGCGTATTTTTCTTGTAGTTCTCCTTCCTCGTATTCTTTCTCTCCATCCTGCTACCACGAAACTGCAACACCAAAACCACTGCCAAACCATTGTGACCCACTCATCACTGCAACATCTCACCACCAGACAATATGTAATCACAAGACTGTCATCACCAAACTGCCACCGTTACTCACCATCATCAATGTTTGATTTTTGAGTTGTAAAAAAACAATAAATAATAAATAATCATAACAAATTTTCTTTTAAGAAAAAATCTAACTTCTTATATCAGCGTATTTTAGTATTCAACATACAAAGTATTTAATCAATGTAAAAAATAAAATATAAAAATAATCGTTTATACTGAAAAGAATGTTATTCTAAAAAAAATAAATTGTGAGAACGTATGAGAAGATAATTGAAAATTTTGCTTACAACGTTTTTCTTTTCATTATTGGCTTAATTTAACTTTCTTTGCCCTTTGTAAAGGGTCACTCTTCCGCGTTCAGCATATCAATTAAACATTCCCTACCTCTCTATCATTTTATTCTGCGTCTTCCTCTCCTAATTTATATTTTCTTCTTTTAAATTCTTTGAGGAATTTGTTTCATCTGTAAAATCCTATTCTTTAGATCCCTTTCAAGACACTATATTTTATAACTTGTAGGAAAAATTAATATAAGACTTTATATAGCAATTAAAGACAATATTGTCCTGATTTAACCTAATTGATGAATTAAAATTATTTTGAAATGATCTCATTTATAAGTTTAACCTAATTGATTGATTATAATTATTTTTATAATTATATCATTCGTAAGTCAACTTGACCTAACTTACTATCAATACTATTATGCAAGATAGTTTCTCTTAGAAGAATTTGCATCACAATAAACCTGTGATCTATTTTTTTTTTTTTTCAAACACTCACTATATAAAAGAAATTTTCAATTTATCATTTCTCCTATCATTCTTATTTAGCCTATTGACTTAAACATCAAAGTTTTATCGTGATTGATTCTTAGATATGGTTTTTACATTCAACGTTATTAACTATTTTTTTTTAATTTTCAAATTTAAATAGTTTATATATAGATAGATAGATAATAGATGGATGGATGAAGTATTTATCATTAAAAAAAAAAAGTCTATAACTAATAATAGAAAAAGTTAAGAGAATAACAAATTAAACATCACTATTTAATCATGGCTTTTGAGAATTTTGAATAGTTTTTGGTCTCAAATATCAGAAACAAACAGTGTCTCACAGAAGTTGAAGAAGATACGTTTTAAAAAGTATCATTCGTGTAGGTGGTCCAGTAGGTACAGCTATGGTCTCACATTTATGCATTACTTGTCTTCAACTTCTCTCTCTATCTCTTTCAATTTCTCTTTGTCTCCTCATACATCCATATATAATGCATGTTTTATCTTTGTTTACTCTAATAAAGTCCATTCATTATCCACTGTGTATGTCTATATATGAAGATATTTTCATTATTTATTTACTTTTTACATATATGAATTATTAAAGCCTTCAACAATTAATAAAAATTATGTATGCTAAAAACTACAAAATATAAAATTACAAAGTTTTTTTCATTTTGATTCTCACAATTATTGAAATTTTGCAAGCTGATAACATAAATCTGTCTTTTATATTTAAATTTATTACAACTTCTATAATTAAGAAAGTTTTTATTTTTATTTTGATCCTTTATTAATGGTAAAAGGATCAAAACATTGATTTTTTTTATTAAATACAAATATTAACAGTGGAAAAGAAGATAATGACAAATTCTAGAACCAGACAACATTCAAACTGCTAAAACTGTAGTGTTAATATTTTGGCTCAACCATGAATTACACATCACTTACCTATTTGTTTAAACACAAGTATCACAAATATAATAAATAACAAATTATGTGTCGAACTTTTTAGAGAATATTCATGCATATCATGATAATAATGTCAATAGTAATATATACCCAAAAAGCACAATTAGCAGTTGAATACGTACCCTGTTAAAATTAAAAGTCAATAATATATTGTTATTTGGGCAAAGTTGTTTGGACAAAAATTATAAGCTTTGATAACATTAGATTAGAAAATAAAGAAAATGAAGTTTGTTATTTAGGCAAAGTTGTTTAAAAATGGACAACTTAAGTCTATATATAGCTGGATAACATCAATAAACGTGAAAATTTCTTTTCTGTATTTTAATAAGTTATAAAATGTAAGAACACATATACATAATAACAAAATCATACTAGTTAACATATGTTTAAGCTAATCAAAACAAATTCATTTACTAATGATTCAAATATATACTAATTAACCAGTTGTAATATAAAACAAATCAAATCAATCAAAATAATCAAACCAAAACTTTTTGTTGTAGCATTATCTTTTTTCAAGATAACATAATTATGATATTTTTTTTTTATTAGACACATATGTTATATAATAAATTCTCCTCTAATCAACTAAACAATTTGCTATCCTTACATACTTTCTCAAATCTCTTATATAATAAATTATTTTCTAATGGAACAATTTCATATCTCTATATACTTTCTCCATCCGTACAACTCTTTTGTTTTAGTCCAACTCTATATTTTATTATCCATTATACATAAATCAAGACAATGATATCAATGTATAAAAATAAGATAATTTATCTTATCAATTTTCTTATATCATTTTTAAATATATAATTTGAATTTATGAATAAACATTTTCATACAATTGGTTTCACACTCAAAATGTGTTACTATATGAGAACAACACAAAGAATGACTTATATTATTCTATAATATTATAGCCCTCTTTCTTAATTGGTTTCTTACTGGTAACCTATTTCTGATTTATCTTTCAATTCTTAAAATATCTTTATATATGTCTTCCTATAACTTCTTACCTTAGAGTTGTAAACACACTTATAACTAGATTTAACAACATATCTTTTTATTTTGTTTTGCTTCCCATATCAATAAATCTTTTACACTAGTCTCAATTTCCATCCTTCATAAGTCAACTTCTAATTTTTCAATACTTCATTTCCTAAAAAAGCTTCTCCCTTATCCATTTAAATTTTCATATATTGACATCCTTTCTTTCCAACTCCTCATCTTACATACTTCACAATCTTTTGTTCAAATAACCAATACATCATATTTTAGACCATATCATTATGGTTATTGTTGTTTTTGTTATATGTCTCATGATTATATTTAGAATTTCACTTTATCGTATCACCTAGCTTCAAAATAATATTGTTATCAACCAATATAAGTTGGATTTTCCCCTTACTCTCCTTTTGTAAATCTCTCTACCACATTGAAAACTTTTTCATAACCTTGTCATCTTCAAAGCCTTCCTTTCATGTCTCCATATTCAAGTAGCACATTTCTTGATAACTTAAGTCAAGTTTGAGAAGAAAAGAAACAAAATTATGTGAATGCTTAAGCACCTTTATAAAAGCGTATTATGGGAAAGGTACAATGTTTATAAATGATAAATTGTGTTCCATGGCACACTTTGAGATGGGAAAAAACTTTTCTTTTGAAGATTCTTTTTCCATGTCTACAGGAGCTAAACTTTTCATTTCTTTAGTGTTTAATGTATTTAAATTTATTTTCATGAAGTTATTACCTTTTTTTATTAAATTAATGGTTATTAATTATTTTTTCTTCTACCCTTAATTTTTTTGTTATAATTGAGAAATTAGATCAATTGTATGATTTTATAATTCAATTATAATTAAAAAAAATCGAGTTACTATTTTGATAAGACAATCAATTGGTTTTAATTGGTTTTATGTCCAATAATAGGTTGAGATGATTCATCATGTTAAAATCATTTTTCTTAAAAAAATAATTTTGTTAAATTTTCATTCTTCAATTTTCGCATCTTAATAGATTGTAAGTTACCACGCAAGTATTTATAAATATGATCTTACTTAATACTTTTTCACTTGTAAGATTTATTACTTATCAAGATTATCAAGCTAGCACAACCTAATATTCTTTTATCTTAATGATAGTAAAACCCTTGTTCCTCTCTTTATCAATATTATTTTTATTACTTTTGAACGTTTTTATCAACATTAAAATCCATCATCCCAACCTTTGTCATTAATAAATTCTTATTTGTCTTATGTATTTCAACTAGGTATGTGATGATAGAGATTGATACTAGAAAATTCGAAAAGGTTGAGTTATGTTTGATATATATATATATATAAAGATATGCGTCAAACATTCCTCTCATGATATCTTCTTGTACAACACCATGACTTAAGGCTCACTTATTTGAGTTTATGGGTTTGGTTGTTAGAAATAAAATTATTATGAAAGGTGGTATATGGTTGTGTTATTTGGGTTAATATAATTTTGAAAGAGAATGAAATAATTTAACTTTTAAATTTAAGAAGATGGTGGTTAATGAGGAGATGATGATGAAAACCATAAAGGAATGCCAAGGTCTAACTGGTTTTGGTGGTAATTAAAGTTGGATATTAAACACTGAACCATGTTGAAATCATTTACACCATAATTAGATGCAAACACTGAGGTTTGTTCGTACGGATAGATAACATTGATCCGTTGGCACTATGTGACCTACCCGAATACTCAATCACTGTGTGGCATAATTAATATATTTAAATTAATTGTAATTTTAATCTTTATATAAAGTTACTATAATTTATTCCTCATTAATCGTAATTTAGTATAGATGAACTTTTTCTTCATTCTTATATTTTAATCATCAACTACTCTCATTCATAAGTTTACTCTTAAAAAGAAAGGTTCATAAACAGTGAGTTTGAAGATGGGATTTGGAACTAAGACTAGTTCTACCACTGGTTGTGAAATGTGTAATGTTTGGACATAGAAGGGAAAAAGAAGAAAGGAAATGGTAGGAGAAAAGAGGAATGGAAAGAATAAAGGAAACCGACAGGGTCACAAAAACTCATGATTTCGAAATATAAAGTTCAAAAGTGTAATAAATAATAGTCGAAAAGGAGGGTTAGGAATAGAGAAGTTTTGAAGCAGTGGTATGATGAAGTGGTATATATTTGCTGAATTCCATGCAGCAATTATGGCTCTTGGATCGTTTTCAAAGTCTTCCAAAATCTAATGATGATGGGTCCCATTGTCTCCAACACCTTTTCCACCTTCATTTTCTCACATTCACTGTCTTTTCACCTCCCACACTTGGTGGGTTTGGTTTCGAATCTTCTTTCAACTGCTCCAACTTTTTTATCTTTACCAAACTTTCCCAACCACAACATTTCATACAAAATAAATCACTTCTTTTACAAGTTTTTTTTGTAAAAAAATAATAAGTAAAATTCCTTAAGAAAAAATAATAATATTCTATGTCATAAGAATGAGAATATTTTTTTAATCCTTTATTCCAAAGTCCAAATGTCTCTTGCCTTTGCATCAAACTGGGCCTCATTTCTTGCTTTTGGAGTTCTTACGGTCCTTCTTAGATGGGTTGCTGTTTACACCCGTTTATTTGCTTTTCTGCTTGCTCATTTTTAGTATTCTCTTATAAAAAATTAAATTAGTTTTCAGAATTTGTATTTTTTGAAAGAAAATTTAACATATCATTTTTGCCCTATTAAAATTATAAACTTAGAAGATTGTTTGGTTTCAATAACATTTTTAAAAAGAATATACGTTTTACCCTTGCACTTGATTTATTAATTTATTTAAGTACACTCTATATAACATGTCCAAGTATTTTTCTCCAACATATTATCCTAGTATTTTTTTAATATCCAGGCTTAATTTATTTTAAATTAATTAATATATACTCTTAAAATATTAAAAATGTGTATATGGATTGGTTTAGTCCCAACTGGTGTGTATGTGGACGAGCTCATCCATGTACTATAAAAAAATCTGTTCATACAGTCTATAAATTTTAATGGACTTTAATTTTAATGTACGAAAATCTGTTCATATGTTGTAAAGACATGTTCACATTTTTAATACCAATTTATATAACTATAATCTACTCAATTTTTAATTACGTAGATGCTCCTTTTTAAGCGTCTTTTCTGAAGCTGAATTCACGCATTGATTTTGATAAAGAAAATTAAACCCGTCAAGAATTCATTTTTTCCTAAGTTCGATTTCTCAATTTGTTTAGTTGTTTTGTTTTTTTAATTTTGATACTCTTAAATTCTCGTACTACAGCATTCTAAATTATATTTAAATTTTAAAAGCAACATAAAAAATATTTTTATTTTTTATGTTTTAAAAAATAATTTAATCTTCTATATATGATGAAGTCCAAACATTGTGGATAGGAAATTGGACTATATGATAAGTAAGAAATTCAATTAATATAATTATGACATGTTATCAATTAATATAGTATTTTCCAACACATTCCCATGTAAACTTAGCAGGCAACAACAACTTAACAGAACCTTGCCTCATTAAAAATGGTTGGAAAATAAGGCTTGATCAGAATCCTCTATGTTGCTGATATGCAAGCAAAAAAACTAAGGCAATGACATCAGTTCCACTTCTTGTAGAACTTTTGATCACCCCACATCAACATTCTGTTCAAGGGAATCCTAACACCCCTCTCTTTCAAATGCAAGTGCCTTGGCACAATCCTCTCCTTCAAACTGAACCCAAAGTACTGAGGAAACTTCTTCAACTCCTCCAAATCCCTCTCCATTTCCTTCACAAGATACACATACTTTGGCCATAGATTCTTCTCCACATCATAACCAAAAATGGCCGGCAACCTTGAACATGTTTTTTCTGCCTCCTCGTACGAAAACCCCAACTCCTGCAAGAACTCAACCTTCGCCTGCAGCTTATGCACCCGCGTGTTCAGCAGGTGCGCGTTCAACTTCTCCATCCCAATCTAAACAAAACCAACCAAACTATACCATTATCATTTATTTTTTTGGTAAGAATACAATCATCATCTATAAAATAATATAGTAGGTTTTTATTTTAGAGCAAATTATTATTTTAAATCAGTAGATTGTTTCAAAATAATCTCATTGTTAATTTTCATTTTATCTTTATGAAAAAAAGCAAAATGTTAATTTAAAAGAAGAAAATGATAAATAAATAATTTAAAAACATATTAAAAAAAATTCTTAATTTTAGTTTAGTCCCAACTTTTAAAACATTAGTATTAATTTTTATATTTATTAAATATCTAAACTTTGATTTCTGTATAGAAAAAGGTATAAAACTAAATATATTAAAAAAAATAGACCAGAAATTGATCTTAAAAGTTGGATAGTATCAAAATTTTAAAAAAATACAGATAAAAAACATTTACACTAATGAAATTATATTTTCTGAAATAAATAAATATATATACAATACAACTTCAGATTATGAAATAAAAATATTAAAGTTTTTATATTATTATTCAATTATAAATTATGATTTACTACAGAATTGTAATTTGTTATGATAGTTACTTTAAAGTTTCTAACTAAATAGGAATAATACATTAAAACTGAACTCCTAACACAAAATTACACCCAATCATACTTTCAACGTTTATAATAATTACTTTTAAAAAATGGACATAGAAGATGATGGTTAATGATTAACAGTATAAAAATACACCACAGCTAAATTCAAAGCACTCTGTAATTCTTTAAACACAGAATTATTTATATTATTAAATTACAAAACCACATATTTTTAAACAAGAAAAATGTATATAATTTGAAATAAAATAAGAAAATGAAATCCACGCGGACCTGGCGGAGAAATTGGAGCGTGGGTCGGAGGCAGAGGTCGACGTGGGAGAAGAGCAACTTGGGGCATCGGAGGATGAGATCGCGGGACTCCGACGCGGTGGCCGGAAGTTCGTCGGCCAGAAAGCGGAACACGGGAGCGACGTCAGAGGGGACGACGGCGGTGGAGAAGAGCTCAGGGGTGAGGTAGTTGAGGCGGGGGACGTCGGCGTCGGAGAAGGAACGCGACTTCAGAAACGTGAGAGTGCGGATTATGTGGTCCACATCGTTGGGGAGAGGGAGGTCCTCCGATTTGGTTTTGGGGTCGATTATGGTTAATGTTCGAAGGTATCGCAGGTTTTCGCGGTACCTCGTTTGGAATTTTATGTAACCGCTGGTGTTGGGAGCGCGTGTTGATTTGTGTGAGTAAGAAGATACTGTTGGGAGATGAAGAGAGTGACAGAGGAGCATTTCTGTTTGGGGTTTGCAGCGTCAAGTGATGATAAGCAAAGTGGATAATCTACAGTGGTAGTATTCGATTTCACCTTTTTTTTTCTGGACTCAATTTAGAAAATCAAAATATTAAATTTTATGATTCAAGTATAAATATCTTATGGAAGAAACCACTATCTAAATTGCCAACAATAAAACACACATCTTCCAAAAAAAA
>Ga0099825_1009870_pt1 | contig 10662 bp, 3 predicted proteins | sample SiratroredBW_FD_76838 | JGI IMG/M metagenome (GOLD analysis project Ga0099825, IMG submission 76838) | Root nodule microbial communities of legume samples collected from California, USA - Siratro red BW | ecosystem: Host-associated > Plants > Roots > Nodule | place: USA: California | collected...
ATATATATATATATATATATATATATATATATATATATATATATATATATATTTTTTTTTTCATTAACTTTTTTCCTTATAAAACTTTTTTTTTTTTTGGACAGATGAAAACCTATCATGTTTTGTGTGGTTGTTTAATTTTAATATGATGACTTATTGTTTATTAAAATTTCTCACTTTTCAATATTAATTTTTAAAAAGTAAATAATAATAATGTATGTCACGATTTATCATACACGATGATTCTTAGGTTAAAAGTTATGTTTTTGCACATTAATCTTTTATTTAAAAATATTCAATAATCTAATTTTTGACTAGGTATGTAGAGCTTTTATAAAACAGGTCACATAAACATTTTTTTATATTGAATCAGACGTTAAAATAGGTTAAACTAGGCTTAAAATGAGTATTGTAATAGATAAGGAAGTTAAACTTAAGCCACGTAATAATAATATACAAGTCAAGGTCAGTTCCAACAAAAAAATTATTTGTTGTCACCTCTATTTATAAGTATATTTGATTAAACTAATTACAAACTTGACAGATATATATGACTGGTAATACTATAGCTAAATAAAAGTGACTAAGATTCCACTTACTTCCACACATAGCACACAACATACCACCTCTCAAGATTCTTCAACGGTATAAATTACTCCTCTTTGCTATTCTATTTAATATAACCCTCTATTTAAAATGTTGGGTAATTGGCAATGCCTTAATCTTTTAGAAAGAGTCATATTCATCACACCTGTTCATCCTTCTTTTCTCTATTCAATGCACTAAGGTTAAGTTCGTTGTAGAGTGTTGTCAATTAATTCTTTTCCATTCAAAACATTTTCTTTTCCACTTACATTCCAATCTCAACTACTATTGCTCCAACTTACTGTAAGAAATTTTTATCTACATACTGATAATTAAATAGGAATAAAAATTTGTAGGTAAAATTAATATTATTCATTGATAGTTACTTACCAAAAAAATTATATATAATTATATATTAGTTATTTTAAACTGTAATGTTATTTTTTAATTTAAACTACATAAAAACTTAAAAATGATCCAATAAATAATAAAAATAGTATAATAATTAATTGTTTTTGTAAATTAAAAATAAGTAATAATAGGTAAAAATAAATGAAGAATAATAAAAAATATATTAAAATATAAGAAATAATAATAAAACACTATTATAAACTAGAAACTAATTGAAGTAGTTTGCTTTTTATAAGTTGAAATTTTTTAAAATAAACTATTTGAAGTATATTACCAAACATTTTTATGTTAATTAAATTAGCTTATAAACTCGTAACTAATTGTCCTCACCAAACGCATTTTTTAATTAGAAAGTCTATGAAAACACCTCCAGATTAATTTAACCTTAAAATTAAAACATTCTTTCTTTATCATTTATTTTGTTATTAGTTTTTATTAATTTCTATTTTGATTTTTAGGGTTTGACTTTCAAATTTTCATACATTTATTATTAATTAATATTTATACTAAACATAAATACAGAAAATTAAAGATACAAATTAAATATAGGCATTTTTTTGTCAGTAAATAAAAATATACATCAAACATATACATTCGATGTCTTCAGAAGATTACCTTTTGGCAATAGAATTTTTGTTCAACAGCGTTTCATTTATAGATAAGTAAAAAGTAAAAGGATCTCGAATGCGATAAAAGCATTTTACAGGTATGACTCTTGTTATAAAATATAATCGAACACTAATTTGTTACAGGATCATTAATGCAATAATTAATGGGTTTGATTACATCCCGATTCTCATAGATATCGATTAATTCCAAATCAATATTTCTGAGATTATTTCTATATTCTTGCTTTGTACCACATACCTCCTTACACAAAATATATAGTTAACATAAACCTTCTTAAAGTCACTTTGGTCACTAGGAAATTTTCCGAACAAACAAGAATTACGTAAATATAAACTAAAAAATTTATATATCTTTTGCACTTTATTAGTGTGAAAATTTAAAAAAATTAAATACATATTTTGTTAGTTTAGTATTAAGAAAACCCTGATAATAACTCCAAGTTAAACCGATGAATAAAATATGTGGCTTTCTTTTCATTTGATTTGAAGCATTAAATCACTCTCCAAGTTGACGTAACGCAAACAATGTTCACTCTATTCACACAATTCACACGGAAAATGACGAAATGAGGGTGGTGGCGTAACAGCTAGGTCTCTTTCACACACTTATAAATAAGCATAGAGGTGGTTCAGGATTTGCACAGTGAGAAAGATGAAGTGCTTCAAAATCCAGTTATTGCTCATACTTACATTCATGCTGGTGCTTCCAAACACCAAAGGGTGGGGAGAAGATGGCCACGCCATAGTTTGTAGGATTGCTCAGGTCACCAATCACTTTACTTCTGTTACTTTCATATTCTGTCTGAGTTTAAATGTATGCATCATATCTCAGCACTTACTTTTCTCTTTTCTGTGAACAGTCTCGCCTCAGCGATTCAGCTGCAGATGCTGTGAAAAATCTGCTGCCAAAATATGCACAAAACGACTTGGGGAATGTGTGTTCATGGGCTGATCGTGTCAGGTTTTATTTGCACTGGTCTGCTCCATTGCACTTTGCTGATACACCTGACAACCTTTGCAATTATCAGTATGAAAGTAAGTTCATTTCTCATGTTCTGCCCCTAATTTTATATCCATGTTTGTCCCCCTTAGAATTTGGTATTTATTTTCTGTGTTTGTGTTAAATGATCTAACACTACTATACGTGTCTGATGCCATGTAAGATACACTATTTGTGTCCTGAAAAATTATCAATTGCTGATAGTGTAGAATCTCAAAAATCAAATTCAATTTTGGGGATGGTGTGGGATAGTTTTGATCAGTTGTCTGAATATTCAGGGGATTGCAAGGATCAGGATGGTGGGAAGGGAAGATGTGTTGTGGGAGCGATTAAAAATTACACTGACCAGCTCCTGGACTATGGCAAAAACACTCAATGTAAGCCACTGCTATGAGCTTACAACCTCTATATGTTCCCCAATATTTTTGTTTATATCTTATCTTCTGACTAACCAAATTCTTGTTTCAATTGGTGAAATCATAAAACCAGATAACCTCACACAAGCTCTTCTGTTCCTCTCTCATTTTATGGGAGATGTCCATCAGGTGTGCATGATAAAGCACCAAAACCACCATATACTAAGATTACTTCTGACTTGCAATTTAGTTATTGTAATGGCTCTTTTGCATGGTTAATCTGCAGCCTCTACATGTGGGCTTTACCTCTGACAAGGGAGCCAATTTAATTAATGTTCACTGGTACACGAAGAAGCAAAATCTTCACCATGTAAGTCTAATTCTCATGTTCGTTCACTACTGCTGTATGACCTATTTCACTATCTACTCTACTCACCAATTTTATGCTACACAGGTTTGGGATGCTAACATAATTGAGACAGCAGAAGAAAGATTCTATGACTCCGACATAAACAGCTTCACCAAGGCCATTCAAGAGAATATAACGGTATTTTATGCAGTAGCTTTCTGTTATCCCAATCTATGCAACTGCTTCTCAAAGTTTGATGCTTACTTCAAATTCTCTGAAACAGAAAACATGGTCTGATCAAGTACGCGGATGGGAGACCTGCAATTCTAAGGAAACTACATGCCCAGATATGTATGCCTCTAGTCTAGATTTATCCAAAAGTTAATTCCTTTATCACTAGTATCCGTCCAAGAAAAAATTCTCATGGCAATACATTACTAGGCACCAGAAAATTTCTCTTGCAATACAAGAAAAATGTTGGACCCGGCTTCTGTAGTTGGTCTACATATGTTACGGAAATCTATTTGTTTGATAAACTTTAGTGTTTCTTTTCAGATATGCTTCTGAAGGAATTCAAGCAGCCTGCAAATGGGCATATAAAGGTGCCCCTGAAGGTTCAGTGCTAGAAGGTAAGATAATAAGTATGTGAAGTGTAGGTTTCATTCACTTCTACAGATTATCTCACAATATCATGAAATAATACTCTGCAGACGATTACTTTCTTTCACGTTTACCAGTGGTAAGTTTGCGATTAGCTCAAGGAGGAGTTAGACTGGCTGCAACTCTCAATCGTATTTTTGGCTGATGTAACATGTTATGCAGTGTATATTCATTATAAGAGAATAAAATTTCCACCAATAATTGTACTCCATGTAGTTTTTCTGATTTGTTCGGTATGCACTTGGCTCTTATCAACCGAGAAAATTAGTTCATTTTGATAGCTAAATACAACGAAAGCACCTCAACAGTTTACACCAAGTTATACATATCGTCTTGATAAATTATGGTAGAGGAAACATCAATAGTCTCCGAAAAATGTACAAGTTAAGTAGGTATCTAAATAACAATTTCTGACATGAGTCTTTAAAATTTGTTAGGTACATTGATTATTCTGTCAGGACCATTACTAACTTGTAAAAAATACAAACACTCAATAAGCGTATGCATGACACTTATTCTGTCTCATACATTTTATTCAGTGCAGATTGACCATTTTTTTAGAATATCTAGATATTGATAGTGGCAATGCTGGGAAAAACTCATATTCATTCATAATATTGAAACTGAAATGATTAAAATTACAATTAATTTTTAATAAATACAATGAACATGTACAATTCACATTCCATGGTTCACAACAAAAAGTATAACCGTTTTGCTAAAAGAATACTCGATGCCCATCAAGTTACTTAAAATACTTTTTATATTGAGACAATTAAATTTTTAATTAAAAATTGAATAAATAAGATACTTTTAATGAACTTAATTTTTTAACTATTCAAAAGAAAATAAGTTTGTTGTTAAAAATAAAAATTAAAAAATTTCTAATTTATTTTACAATATAATTTACTTATTTTTATACTTATGTTCTAAACAGACAAATTTTATTTAATATTATTAATTTTAAATTTATATTTTGGACTCCATGAGTTATTTTATAAACCAGCATATAATTGTCAATATGCACCCGTCGTCACCCCTATGCACATTACTAAGATAATTGTAATGAACCATAATGTAGAGAATTGTATGCCAAAGTATTTTATTAAAGAACCTACCTCTCGCATCTGACATTTTTCATGACCAACAAAAATTGGTATTTACTCAATTATTATATGTTTCGTTTGAATCTTTAACAGGGTATATAAAAGCTTAGGCGTATCACTCGCGTCTACAATCGAAGTAATCCAAATTAACTGCATACTGTAAATAAAAATCAAACATCATCAAAATAGTCAAATAGAAAAGTCATTTCCCAAAAAAAGGATTTAACAGAAGATTGGAGCTCCCGAAAACTGAATATATCTTGAATTGAAAAAAACATAAATGAAGAAAAAAGAACACAAACCGATGTAGGTGTCAAATTCAACAGATTTACCTCATTTTTCCGCGTATTCTGAGACTATATGGTGTAACATATTAGAAAGCAGACTCCCAATTTGATGTACAATGAATCAGGAAATCTTTCAATAAAAAGAAAGGCACCCGCAGATACCTCCAGGTCAAGCACATTGTTCTGTATTGGATTTGGAACTCCTAGCACTAAAAGTGAGTTTGAATATTTTCACATGGTCAAAAGTAATTGTCGCAGTTCAGGGCAACCTTTGCTTTGCCTCATCAATGTGGAACATAATCTGCAAATATCCAGTCCGAAGATTATTAAACAAAAATTTGAAGTAGAAGAAAACTTTTCAAAGGATTGAATACATAAAAACAAATGCTCAACATCTCAAACCTTTGTTCCAACGTAAAATGTCACAAGCATGCCGCCAAGGACAGGCAAACCTGTGTCATGGAATTTCCAAATGAATTTTTCATAGTATTTAACTGCAATTAAGTTAAAGGCTAAGGATTCTTGGCATACCTTCCTTGTGAAGGAAAGAAGAAAGCAGCCAGTTAAGGCCTCCTGGTCCAACTACAAACCCAACCAGATTAGCCACCTGTCAAGAAATGTCATGGTATTTAAATTATATATGGATTATATTTTTATTTTATAAACAAAATACAACAGTTTCTACAAAACAGAAATAATAAACAGTCAGCAAAGAAAAAGGTATATGCATTAATTTCTAGTCATTTTTCATTAACGATCCAAATGGAAAATACTGTCCTTGATATGGTTCAATGTAAACTGCAACAAGCAGGACCTGAGACAAATTTTAGCCTCACTCTGATACATATATACGTACATACATATATGTGTGTATGTAAGTGTGGTTCCAATTTATATGTGGGAAATTGAAAGTCAAATTTGTTGTATAAAAGGCCTTGCACCGTATCATTTGGTTCAATCAGATTACTTGTTGCATCATTAACTGGCCCCTTGAAAATTCCTTCTTATACTTTCTCAGGTAGCCAGCCAGATCCAAAAAATTGATGAGGATGTTACATAAAAATATAATAATTAAAGATTACGATAAATGCTGAGGCTAGTTAAAGACAAACCATGAGGCAAGTAATTGTGACTGCCCCAGCAACAGCACTGAGTTCACGAAATATGCATACTCCAAAAGAACTTTGAACCTGATAATCAAATTTACATCCATGTTAGACAGCAAGAATCACAATTACAGATCAATGAAAATTTTAACAGCAGAAAATTGTGTATATGCATACCTGAAAGGCTTTTCCTGCTGATTTAAACACCAACTCCGGGATGAAGAATAAACACGTCAACCATGCCCATGAAAGAAGCTTCCTAAGATCCATAAGAATAATCAAGCATAAAACATCTGATAAAAAACTGTGCAACTTTTACAGGTAGAAATATTGAACTTCATCAATAAAGGGAACTTACCACTCTAAATCATGCCAGATTGCAACAAATGTGAATATAACCCACACATTTAGTAGCTTTTTCTTAGATCCCCCAAGAGGAATGTAAAGATACCTGAATTTCTTGCCAAACAAAATTTAAGTTATCTGGGAAAACAAAAGTGCAAAATGCAGGAAAAATAATTGATTGCACCTCACAAGCCACTTGTTGAAGGAAGCATGCCAATTTTTCCAGAAGCCTTCCAAATTGTGGCAATTATTAATACATTTTGGCATGTTCTCTGGAGCCTCAATTCCATTTATCTACAATGAATAACTCAAAATGACTTTCTTCGTGTACTTGGACATTTATATTAAATGTTTATCGTGCAACTAACATACCAGTGACCAAAATCGGAAAAAGCGCCAAATCAATAAAAATTTAAGCCACATGAAGTTTAATACCTGGAACAAATAAATAGGAAAAATTGAGAAGGTAACATGCTGATCTAATTTAATTGTTATGATACAACAACAACCACTAAGCCTTATCCCACTAAATGAGGTTGGCTATGTGATTAATTGATATCATTAGGCTTCGTAAACCACTTAATTGATGAATGTGTATTCTCTTACACCATATCCAATGATGAAAACGTCCATAGGCGATAAGTGCTTCCACAAATCACTAATTGATTAAGAAATTATTTCAGCAACCAAACAATAAAATTGGATTAAAAGCTAAATATACCTGAGGTTCTTTCCTGAATACTGAGTTCTCACCTATTAGCAAAGGCATTATAGTAGAATAGATGCGTCATTAATTCCATGAGGACAATACTCAATATCCAGCGAAAACCATAGAGTGTCACATTTCTAACTGAAATAGTGTTTTGAGGAACATCTAGCTGCAAAAAATTAGAACAGTATCATCAACAAAATAGAAACTCAAGCAACCATTCAAAAGCACTTGACAACAGTCATTGACACTGAGAAACATTCAGGAATTGTTAAAATGGGGCATGATGGACTTTGTAGGTGTCAATAACAAAATAGATAATATTGTATGTACTCAGTCATAAAGACAAGGATTTACATTTACCATGCTTAAATAATATGCATAAGTTTGTTACATATTAACTAACTCAAGGGCCTCTTAATGATTTAGTGAAGACATTTGCAAGTTCATAACTAACTTGACAAAGCAATACCTCTTAGCCTTGAAGCTTCTTTGTTCCCTACAACCCAGAGAATTGGTACAATACTTCATACCAATTTTACACTAGCATACGACACCTTTTGAGGTGATTTATGGCAGGAAATTACCAACAATCATACAATGTATTCCAGGTGAAAGAGAAGTGAAACAAGCTGCCTATGAGTTGATTGAGAGTTGAAAGAAGTTTTCACACGGCATAAGACTTTATGAGGAAGATTTTTTATGTTCACTGACAATCAGAAAAGTTTCAAATCAACGGTGGCATCTATATTATACCTCAGAGCAGGCATTATGTCAAATCCTAAACTTGCTGCAAGGAACTTTGGTCCTTTTCAAGTTTTCTCTAAACAGGGTGTTTGTGCTTCTAAGCTGAAAAGAGCCCTGGACACCATAATGTCTACCCCACTTTGCACAGTAGTATGGCATTAGAAGATATCTTTTCATACACAAGCAGCAGCAGCTTTTACTACAAGAAGATTCATCCATAATGGACCTCTAGTAAAATGCCGGTCAGTAGTAGAATGGAAAAACCACTATCAAATATCACAGGTGAGGAAGGTTTACATGAGTTCCAAAGCTAGTGATATAAGTTCCGAAGTCATGCTAAATGAAAAGGTTGATAAGTTGGGACACTATCAATTCAGAGTTGGTTATGTAGGCGGGTGTAACCCATAGAGTGTGAGGTGAATTGTTAGTTATTTATAGATCACAGGTATTGAGGCGAGGATCATTCTAGATGCATCCGTTGTAGCATTTGTTGAATGAATGCTAATCTTTGTAATGGCTATATGACCAAATTATACTATATAAATAGGTGCAAAATCTCACTTTGCAAGTTAATTTTGTAAAGTTAAGTTCAGCTTAAACTCGACTTTCTAATATCTATTACAAGAGCTACCCATACTTTTCTCTAGTGATTTTTTTTTATCTTAGTACAATTTGGATAAGCTTCTTCATAAGTAATTATAGAAATTATAACCAGATTTGAACTTATACATAGGCTAATTTTAGCTTATAAGAGAAACTTATTTCATTTTTTATTTTATTTTCCTATAACAGGTTATGAAGAAACTTATTCAAACAGGCACTTATACAAAAGGCCCTTGTCTAGTATCTTTAATCTTAACTGTATAGAATTTGTTCCCTTGTTGGCTTTTAACCATCCAATACTCCATTCCAAGTAACGTAGCAGGTATTTAGTTGTTTGGTACAAGTTTTCCTAAAATTTTGAGTGCCTTTTTTGCCACAAAAAATACTTTAGGAACTCCACTATTCCTTCCACCCTACTTGAATCCTTTTGTGTTATACCATCAAATTGTTAACAATAACTACAAATGTGGTTTCTTTTCCAATTCAAACAAATTACATCTTGCATATACATCTCCTTTTGAAAATAACAAGCTGATGGTTCATTTCCTCAAAAGAGGTTTCACAAAGACCACAACTATACAAAATGCTTAAACCATCAAAATAACTTGCAGTCACAAACCTGTGAGGCAAAAGCATTGAAGCTCAGTATTGGACCAGCGATATAAAGTGGTGCATATACCAAATAACAAAGGTATGTGATATATCCAAACTTGTCATTATGCAGATTTCTCTCCTGATAACGTTATTAAAATTAGAAACGGAAAACATGAGTTCACATGGCCAATAGAAATTATAACTACTTAAAAACATAAGAAAAAGCAAAAAACATAACTCAGCAACTATGGTAAATTTCACCTTGTGCTTGATTTTAACTAGCAGCTATCCTAACCTGTAAAACTTGATAGCAAGATTTTCCGGATTTACAAATACGACAACGTTGATAATGCTTCTGCAATAATCACAGAATTAGACAGTGGAAAAATAATTAATTAACAGGTCACAGCTCCATGACAATATGTGAGACATCAGTACTGCGAGCTGTAATGTTTCAGGCAATGGTCCAGAAAATGTCAAAATCGACCAACCAAGCAACATGAAGACAACAACATGATAGGTTTTACCTAAATGAAATTAACTAAACAAGGCTGTTCCCAGTCCATTTTCTACTCTATAGAAATATACAAAAACTACAACCTAGTCAAAGTGGTCTGGTCTTAAGCACTAGTGAAGTAAAGCATTCAACGACAAAATTATTTGAATAATAATCTTCTACATTAATGTCTCTGAAGTAACATCAAGAATAACTCTTTAGGAATAAATTTTAAAAATAATTTGTCCCCAACAATTATACTATATCGTCATTCCTGAAAACATATTAAATTACAAGTGAGGCTGCAGAACAGAATCTTATACTCAAAAGAAACAGCACTATTTTCAGAAAGAAAGAAATACCTCCTGATCAAAATGAGAATCTCGATTAGTCCAGTGATAATCGAATCCAAAGCTTATCATGCGCAAAACAACTGCCACAAAAATCTAAGCTTAAATATAAAGAAACATATATGAAGTTATTGATATTGTAACATTACATAATCGTATGCAAAATGAGAATAGCACATATATAATTCATAAAATACAAAATAAAAAATAGAATTTAAATCACCAAATTTTAATACTCAGATCAATAAGTGTTCTAAATAATAAATATTGAATTGGCGTAATTTTATATGGATGCAGGTGATGGATGATGCACAGTCGAACAAGCGTGA
>Ga0099825_1009871_pt1 | contig 10660 bp, 2 predicted proteins | sample SiratroredBW_FD_76838 | JGI IMG/M metagenome (GOLD analysis project Ga0099825, IMG submission 76838) | Root nodule microbial communities of legume samples collected from California, USA - Siratro red BW | ecosystem: Host-associated > Plants > Roots > Nodule | place: USA: California | collected...
CTCCTTATGTGGTTGCCACACCATTGTTGAGTAAATATTTCAATCTTGATGAAGAAGGAGTTCGTGAGGCTTATTCCACCCTTGAAGGTTCTTATCTAGTCCCCAACGATGTGGCCGAAGCTGCTCTTTACTTGGCAAGTGATGAATCTAAGTATTTTAGTGCTCACAATCTTGTGTTAGATGGAGGGTTTACCTGTACAAATGCAGGCTTTTCTGCTGGGCAGTCTGAGTAAAATATATATATATATATATATTGTCTTTAAATAACTGTATTGTCGGTGTTTTGGCTTGATGACTGTTCAGAAACTTTACCCTCTCTCTGATGTAGCCATTTTCCTCATTTGTGTGCAACAGAATAAGGATATGGTGGATGTTGTTTTATGTTTCTTCATCCCTACGTGTCAATATAATATAATGGCATCTTTCGTATGAATGAATTCTTTGATGCATTTAGTCTAATAATGTACGAATTCTAGTTTAACTTTCTATCAAAAGTGATTAAACTAATAATTTTTCGAGACAATCTAATTTGATAAAGTGTTTAACTAAATGTATTTAAAAAAAAAAAAAGAAATAATGTCGATTACATTTCTCTATATTAAGTTTCACCAGACATTCATTTTCAATACAATGTCCTTAACAAAATGTAATATCTTGTCAGTAGTTTATTAAGTCCATAAATATTCCAATATACATGTAAGTTTTAATATATTGTATCTATTTTTTAATCAAGAAATAAATTAAATTAAAAAAAAAATACTCGAAAGGTGTTTCAATCTTTATATAAATATACCACCAAACTCCACTCAAATCTCAATACACAATATGTAGTCATTATCCTCTGTTGCATATAGTCATTATCCTCTGTTGGATGTACAGTTTGTAATATATATGATCAAACCCCATAATTCCTTTAGTGATTTTGACATATTTTATCATTTTTTTTACTTTACAAAATAAAAATAATAAGATATTATCATATTTATAAAACTATACATGAGATATTAAATTCTATTCAAGTATCTAATGATATAATTTTATTGAACACAGAAGTATATACAATTATATTTCTTCCACTAACAAACATAACGCTCGTAGAGGAATACATTTGCAAGCATGACGCCTTTTAATTTCTGGACATTTTATTCGAAATTTATTCTTATAGACGGTCTTTTAGATGATATGATATAATTATCTAGTATGATTTTGATGATAAATAATCCAAATTATTATCTTTTATAGTTTTTAAGTAGATGATGATTAAGATGTCTATAGTATCAAGAGGCTTTTTTATCTTCTCAGTGTATGTTTCAGTATGTTAGACAACTAAAGTATCAACAGTGAAAAAAATATTCTTAATAATGAGGTGAAAAATATACATGTAAAGATACTCAGGACAAAAAGCATTTTTGGCACCGACTAAGGTATCTAGTATTTAACTGAGTGATCATATTAGTGTGCAACCAAGGTATTTGATGTATTTAACCAAGACATAGTTTACCATCACAGAATTCAATTATGGAATGTCAAATTAATCGTGATAAAATGATATTACTTTCTTGTAGTTACCTATCTAAAAATTTGTTGAACCTTTAATGTGTTGTGATTAAAAAGTAATTTTATTACGTAATGGATAAATAAAACTATGAAAGGATAATCTTATTTATCCATAAATAAATTAGATGTCCAAATCACACTATACCTTCTTTATCTATTGTGACATTTCATTATCATTAAGAAATAGAATAATTACTAAATAGTTCTATAAAAGAGAAATAGAATAATTACTAAATAGTTCTCTAATAGAAATACATGTTGATCTAAAAGATGAAATTGCTATGTTTTCTTATCATTATAAATTTAGGTATGCTTGCATTTTCACTTTTAGTTCTAATAATTAATATGATAGATTTACGGTTATATATGATAATAGTTTTTGTATCAAAGGTTTAAATTTGGTTCTAATAATAGTTTGAAGTTTTATGTCCTTGAACATTTCTTATCAAAAGTTGGGAATATGATAACTTAATGTAACACGCAATCTATTATGACATTCCATTATCATTAAGAAATAGAATAATTACTAAATAGTTCTCTAAAAGAAATACGTGTTGATCTAAAAGATGAAATTATTATGTTTTCTTATCATTATAAATTTAGTATGCTTCCACTTTTAGTTCTAATAATTAATATGATAGATTTAGGGTTATATATGATAATAGTTTTTGTATAAAAGGTTTAAATTTGGTTCTAATAATAGTTTGAAGTTTTATGTCCTTGAAAATTTCTTATCAAAAGTTGGGAATATGATAACTTAATGTAACACGCAAGTGATTTTGAGGGTAGAGTCTTTAACGTGAGAGAAAGATATATCATCACCCTTTAACAAAATGCTACAATGATTTATACAAAATATAATCTAACGGAAAGAAAGCATTTAGAAGAGATTTGTACACTTGTATGCTACCCTGTAGCCAAATGGTTGATATTTTTTTTTTTTTTATTTTGTGGTGGGTGATAATAATATATTAAGACTTTGTCTAAGGGCTATATGAACTGCTTTCGTTAATACATTATTAAGTATAATTTCGATACAATAAAAGATAGATGAGACTAGAAATGTATTAGTAGTAACAAATAAAATGTGTGATACAATATTTATATTAATAACTTGAAGTATTAGTATTGAAAGTACAATTTCTAATTTGCATAACTAGAATCAAGAGAAATCCAAGAAAAAATATTTTACAACTTTTTTTTTAACTTTTTCATTTTCTTCGGTGTTTAGGTCATTGTTTCAGTTACCTCACTCTCTTTTCTCTTTTTTAAGTTATATCAACATAGCCAACTATAAAATAAACGCGTTTGCCAATGAATTATTGTTATAATATGTAAATGATTGGTGTCAGAATGTAAGCGACTAGAAAGAAAGATTAGAGTATTAAGTAATAAAGAGAAAGACCAAGTACCTAGTAAATAAGAAAAGTAAAAAAGGTGTTAGAGGCAAATTACACCAGACACACCGTGAATAAAAAGTTTGGACAATATTAAGAGAAAGAAAATAGATGATTACGTGAATTTTTAAGATAGTGGAGGTGTAAAAAAGGAAGTGCCGTATGTGTGTAACATTTTCTGTATTAAATTATCTCTATCTCTTTTATTTCTTGCACTTCTCTATCTTTCTTATTTCTTAGATTTTTCTTTATCTTTCTTATCTGAATTTTAAAATGCATTATAAATTATGATTCTTCCTCGATCATAGTTATTAGTCTCCACAGTTATATTAGATTAGTGTTGTTAGGTTTATTTAGGTTCATTACACACCATTCTTCACATCACAATCTCATACTTATTGTAAGAATTAGAAAATCCTCTTCCAACTCATCCTGAAACGGGTGTTACGGCTAAGAATAAGAAGAAAACAAAAGGAGGAATTTATCCAACAGTGACCAGAACAATGATAGTATGGAATAGATTGGACTGCTTCCTCGTTTAAGGATGCCTGCTTCCTAGCCGTGGCTTGAGATTCTTGTGATATAGACAGAAATCGTATTATGGATTCTGCAATATAGAAAATAATTGTTGTATTCTGAATCCGTTTTTTATTCCAAATTATAAATCTATTATCTCTTGAAAACTGTACAATATGAAATACAGTTTCCAAAAATATAAATAATTACAAATTTAACTTCCAAATTTTGTAATATGAAAAATTTCTAAATTCCACATTTTCAAATTGAAAATTTAAGAAAAATAGTTTTGATATTTTCAGAAGTACAGGGGTGCAGAGGAAAAAATAACGGTACGGGAAGAATTTGTCAAAAATATCAATTCTGCTCTCCTAACTGGGCTTACACCACACAAATCGAACCAACCTAGACGAGTTTTTCTTGCACCCTAATATCTTTTTCTTGCACGCTCATATAAAATATAAAATGACAATTATATCCTTAACTTTAAAAGTATAAAGACTAAATTAGTCTCCATCCCTTCACTCTTATATCTGGTTTTCATATTCGAAATTTCTATTTTAATCTATTTTCACCACTGTTTGAGACTTTTGTGCCGCTGCACCCCCACTTCACTCAATACCAGGCATGAATCTATGTATTTACATAGTAGCTGCGAAGAAAAGGCATCGGGTTTACAGATTCAACATCCATTTATTTCCATTCTTCCAAATCTTCGATTAATCCTTCAAACAAGCAATAGGTAAGTATTTTTTTGTGTTTATTAGCAATTAGTAAGTGATATTGTTGATTAGAGTAGTTGATTTGGGGTTTGGGGCGTAGTCGGTGGCGAACGGAGGAATTTTCTGATTTGGGGTATAATCCGGTTCTCGTTTTGATTTGAAAATGAGAACCGGATGACACTCCCATCCGGTTTATATTGCAAAAAAATTGACAATCGGATGAACATGTCATCCAATTATCATTTCAAAATAAAATGACAACCGGATGACATACTCATCCGGTTGTCAATTTTTTTGCAATGTTAATTGGATGAGAGTGTTATCCGATTTTATTTTTTGTGAATGTGTCATAAGAACAGTTGTGAAATTAAAATTTTATATTGAAATGCAGAAAGAGGGTATTAGGGTGAAGTTGTCACCAACCTAAAGCACGATTCTACCCATTTTTTCTGTATTAGGTGTTGTCCGAATTGTCTTTTTGATGTTATGAAACATATGAGTCTTATGTCAGATTGTCTCTGGTATGTGTCTATTTATTCAAGTAACACCCTCTCCTCTGATATTTTTGATTTCATCCTCTAATAACTTTAACAACCAACTTTAAATGGAATAAAAGTTACAAAATCTTATAAAACATATTAAAGCAAGAACAATTCCATCTATTCTAGATGACACTTGAACAATTCTTACATTTCAATCACACCATATTTAAGAATGATTATGATTTTGGTGTCAAAATGAAGAAAATTAATAAACTTAGAAATTACAAATATTAATATCAAAATATGATCACAAATCACTCAGTCATCACTTTGAATAAAAAAATATTGTCATTCTACTAACAAGAGAGTGGTCAAACAAGCAGAAGGAAAGCCTTTAACTATGTTTGGGAAATTTAAAAATAAAAGCTGACAAGCTCAAAGGTATTTGATATTTTTTTCTAAGAAAAATTGGTGGCGTAAGTATTGAAATATCTATGAGCTTTATATGAAGAACATCTGATGTATTTTTTTAATCCTTCCTTTCTCACAAAAACGAAAAGGACGTATGAAAATAACCATTTTAGCAAATTAAAATAAAATAAAAATTATAGCAACTAAAATAGTATAAGAAATTATATTATTGTTAACGATTTATAGCAACCACGACAAATAAACTGTTAATAATTTTTTTTATTGGAGTAAGTATAAGAAAAATGCAATGGAAAATAGGAGTGAAAAGTTTTTGGGACACTCATGAAGAACAATGAATTCATGACAAATAATTGCAGCACGAGTTCCAGCACAATCCGTTCCGTAGTGGTATTCTATTATCACTTTTCTTCACGGAAATATAATCTGTAAATGACAATTTTGACCAATTTGACTGTACATACTGGTTTGACATTTGTCATTAAGCAATTGGTTCCCTTTTTAAATACTTTTCACATTAAACAAAGAAAAGAGAAATGAATGGAATGAAGTGAGACATTAATTTTATAATGTGATAATTAATAGAAAATTAAAACAAAAAATATTGTAATTCTTTTAGTGAAAATAACTTAATTCTTTTAATTCTTTTAATCAACAAATATGAAAAAGAAATGAAAGAAAATTTGATATGATTAAGAATTTAAGTATTAATAATATAGGTATTATGATCGTAGCTCATGTTGAAGATAAACAGGAAAAACATGAATTATATAAATAAATCTTCAATTAACATATTAAAATAAATATCTATATCATCATTTGATTATTTTTATCCGAAATCATCATAAATATTATCATATATTTGTGCTTCATGTATAAATATGAAGGTAGATTATAAATCATTACAAAAATATATAGAACACGAAGTATGATCGCTACTTAAATTGCAAATGAATTTATTTTACAGCTAGTTAGTTCAAATCTTTAATTTATTTTTAAATTGAAAAAGTTCATATCAATTTTCTTTTATTCACAGAATTAGCTCCCAACTCTTCATTATTGTTTCAATCGTCACCTTTGACCTTTTAATATAAAAATCCAATTGAGACATTTTTGTAACTTTTTCAAACTTTTTTATATACTAGAATATGCATGTATTTTTTTATATTACATGCTTATTTTATTTATCACGTAATTTGGATAGTATATTTTTGTTTAGAAGTATCTCCTTAAATAATTGAAGCAATTCTTTGAAATTTTTATAGAATTACTCATTGATTACTTTCAAATTATCAATCTTAGAAAACTCACTTGAAGTTAATTAAACTAGGATATAAAGAAATTTTTATATTCTTATGTACATCATTTTAATACGCACATCGTTTTAATAAAAGACTCCGACTATAAGAAAAAAATTGTTTAGAGACCAATTTTTAGCTACCAAATGAATTGGTTACTAATTGTGACAAAAACAGTTACCAACTTAGATTTTGGTTGCTAAATAATTACAAAATAGAAGTAATAATTGAATTTAGTGACCAATTAAGTCAAATAATTGATATATAATATTAGCTACCAAGGTTTTAGTGACCTACACTATTAGATTCTAAATTAGTCTCCAACTTAATTAGATACCAATTTAGAATCTAATGACATAGGTAACTAAAACTTTGGTATCTAATGTTAGATACCAATTATTTAACTTAATTGATCACTAAATTCAATCATTACTTCTATTTTGTAGTTATTTAGCGACCAAAATTTAATTTGGTACTATTTTGGTCACATTTAGCAACCATTTCATTTGGTAGCCAAATATTGATCTCTAAATTACTTTTTTCTTGTAGTGACATAGAATATTTATAATTTTTTTTATAGTATATAACATATAAAATTAATGTAAATTTTAATGCTATTATATGAAAAAATTACATGTCGATTCAGTGGATATTGACATAAAAAATAGTTTAACTAATATTAGAATCCATTTTAATCTTATTTAAAATGTTTTATTTAATGTGTTAACATTGATTTAGGAAGAAATTATGGTATTATTTTATTTAATATATTAATAAATTTGTTAATTGTCATCCTTAGTGACCCTATAATATTGTATTATTATTTTTAAATTATGTAAAAAATTATGTCTTAGTGTGAGTTAAATAGAAGCTAACTAAATTTTCAAATTTAAATATAAAAAATCTCTTCACTTACAATTTTACTTTCTCAATCATTTTTTATATAAATTTCTTAATAGTTATCTCGTTTATCCACACTCATATTCTGTATCACTGTTTTTCTCATTTTCTTCATTCACACCAATCTCCTTCATCTATACCTATTTTCTTCATCCAGACTCATTATTCCTTTCATACAGATTTTTTTTTCATCCACACTTTTCTCTTCATCTTTTTTGTTCGCACTCATTTTCTTTATTCACACCATCTCCTTTTTCCACTATATTTATTTATTTTATTTTATTGAAGATAGAGACGTTATAATATTTTTCTTTCAAATTATTGTCAATAATATTGATTAATTGATGCAAATTAACTTAATATTAATATATTTTATTTAACTTGAGGTTAATCAATACTATATATTGTAGAGTTAAATTTGATAACTTAAATAGACTAAATAGATAATATGTTTTCATAATAAATATTTAATATATAATATCTGCATGAATTTAATTGACGATATGCAAAACCAAAACAATTTAAAGAATCATATTTTTGACTGATATAAAACTGAAGCTAATCACAAATTAGCATTAACTCTTTATTATTTGCATCGATTTTTTTGCCAACTCTAACTTGATATTATCTTTAAAGTGATATTAGTAGAACACAATGATTGAATGCATTTTTAATTTGTCTTCTATTTTTTGGGCAAACACGGCACTGACCAATTGAGAATTTGTGAATGATTTTGTACGCAAACATTTCATCCTCTTCTTGTAAAGTGGCCCGTATGTACGTTTTCTTTTAAAATGAGCTAAAAAAGTTTTAATTTTTAGTATATTTTGTTTAAGTACTTAAAAAAATATTTTTTAAATTAAATATATAAAAAAATTAAAATTTTAGTTTGATTTTATTTATTTATATTTTATTTTTAATATTATGTTTCTCTCTCAATCGTTTTCTAAAATATTTTTAAATTTTATTTTTGTCTTTTAGTTTTTTTTTATACTAAGAGTAAATATGTTCTTTTTACCTTATAATATATGAATAATAGAAATGACTTAATACATATTATTCTTAACACTCTAACTCCTTTTTTTTTTCATTAACAAAGAATTAAATAAAATGGGACATTTTTTAATGCTCTGACCAAAATATAAAACATTTGTCTCTAAAATGAGTGGTAATATAAATTTTGGTATCTCCCCCTATTTGCATTGCCATCATGCTGTCTTACTTGTAAACTTATTAACGATATACCAAATAAATAAGGTATACAATTTGTCTAATTAATATAAAAATCGTTGTCTAATTAATATAAAAATGGATACAATTATGTTAATTAAGTATGATTTAAAATTTTAAATTACAGACAGACATGTAACAAGAATTAGAGCATTCTTAAAAGTGCTGTCATTAATTTTATTTTTTATTATTAAAAAAAATGTTACCTTTCTATCAGTATCATTTGTATATAGAGTTGTCTTTCAAACTTTGCATCTTCCATAATTTTCTTTTAATTTTGGAGTCTTAACATTTCTGTTTTGTAGAGTGTTGTAGAATCCATGCAGTTATATACGTACCTTCACTTTTTTAACTCATCTTCATTTATTTGCTCCTTCCATCTTTACACTTTTCTTGAATCTTCATTTTAGGCTTCCTTATGGTTTTTCTTAATTTGTCTTTTATCAAATAGTTTAATCCTTGCAATTTTTACACCAGCAGCCACCCTTTATTCTTATAGCATATAGTGTTCTACCCATTCCATTCCTACTAGATAGGTTAGCTAAAACTGTACTAGACACATTTATATGCTTATAGACTAAATTATTTTAAAACAATTTACATATATCAAGATCTTATAAGTGTCTTATTATGTTGTCATATTCCTTAATCCTATTATCATTCTTAATCTCTTTCCTCAATCTTACAACTCTAAATTATCATTCTCAACCTCTTTCCTCAATCTTACAATCCTAAACCCAGAAAATTTGACAGATTCAGAGTAACATCTCAATGTATGAATGAATAGTTTATGTATCTTTACTTATTAATGTTGCTAATATACTACCTTCATACAAGACAAATTTTTATTTTATGTCTTAATTGATCAATTACACTTTTAGTTTCGAACATTTTGTACCTCTAAGTTTTTTCTTTAACTCCTACTAGATAAGTTTAAAGTAAACTAACACAACTAATTTAAAGAATTAGTCATGTTTTTTTTTTTATTTAGTCATATTTTTATTTTTTATTTTTTATATATTCAATTTCTCTATAAAAGAGTTGGAGGACTCCACAGGTACGACGATTTTTTATTTATAAGATGTTTTGTTTACCAAAAAATATATATTTAATTTAGAAAAATTGATTACTTAAGTTTAGATTATAAAATCAATCTATATTAAAGATTTTTAGACTGAGAAACAATAATAAGTTGGTTTTTTTATTAGGAGGATTTGAACCCGCATCTTATCCGTGCCCATTTTCATTTTTAGTACGTCTCTTGCCTGGGAGGTAACTCTACATAAGATCTAACTTTCAGAGAAAGAACATTTCACGCTCAGAAAAACAATGAAGTAGAACACTTTAAAATACCTTTTCTCGGTTTTATATATATAACCCAAAAAGCTCACTCATGGCGAAGTTTCTGTTGTCTCAGCTGCTGTTAAAAGGTAAGGAACCTCTAACCTATTCCTTTTAGGAAAGTTGTAATGAGTAATTAATCTTCAAACTTAAATTTTCGAAATTTGAATTGTGAAGATAGAAAGTATATATATCTTCAAAAATAAATCGATCTCTAGTCTATATCTCTCTACATAAATATTCTAAAATGTTATCATCTCCAATATTTATTCTTGAGAAACAAATATGAAGGTGTTTCAGGATTTTTGGTTTCTTATATTCTGAATTGGCCTGAATTCCATCATGAATAGTGGTAGAATATCAGATTTGTTACCCTGTACTTTTCTCTTTTTGCAGCAATAGGGAAAGCCTAATTAATATAGCAATGGAAGAATCATAACATGAGACATGCTCACTATGATTATGCACAAGGTGCAATACAAAATAAGAAAGTTTGGGATAACACTTCATATTACAAAATCATTCCCTCTAACGGTCATCCTTAGTTACATTCACACAAACATGGAAAGATAAATGATTTATTAGGTGTTTTTTTTGGAAGATGTAACATCCATATTGTTCATATAATAGAAATTTTATCGCACAAAAAAAATTATATAATAAACTTGAATATAATAATTCATACATTCATCACGTATTTCAAATTATACTTCTCCGCATAAGATTTAATAAAATATCTTTGTAAAATTACAAATAAAATAAAATGAAGCTTCTCCATCACAATTCAC
>Ga0099825_1009872_pt1 | contig 10660 bp, 10 predicted proteins | sample SiratroredBW_FD_76838 | JGI IMG/M metagenome (GOLD analysis project Ga0099825, IMG submission 76838) | Root nodule microbial communities of legume samples collected from California, USA - Siratro red BW | ecosystem: Host-associated > Plants > Roots > Nodule | place: USA: California | collected...
TAAATTAAATCCATATGAATTTAATTAAAATTATTCTTATTATTATTATTATTATGTTATTTTATTTTAATTTAAATAAATTTGTATCTCTTAATATTCATGTTATAGTTTTGTTAATTATATTATTATTATTATTATTATTATTATTATTATTTATTTTGTTAATTGTTAAACTTAAGGATCATAGTATTAAATAATTAAAAAATAATTGAAGAGAGAGAAACAGTTTTAATTAATATCATTAATTGAAATCGTCAACATGTCACTTTTATTTTGATCAGTTTGAAATTATGCCTATCTAGCTGGCAGAATTTGCCCATTTTCGTAAATAATTTTTTTTCTACCCATTTTGGGAATTAAAATTGAAAAGTACACCAAAATGGAAAAAAAACCTACAAATAACTAAGCTCCACTGTTATTCTGTTTAATATGAACTAGTGTTTGTCTATATATAGGGGCTGGAATAATGGTATCCTTGTAAGATTGTATACCTGGAATAAGAATAAGTTCGAAGTAAGTTCGAAGTTATTTTAGACGGTGAATCAAATTGATATTATTTAAAATAGTTATGTATACAACTATTTTTATTGAAAATTATAAAGAGTTGTAATTTCTTATAAAATGATTTTATGAACATTTTTTTATATTTAATTAAGAATTAAAAATTATTCGTTAACATTGTTATTGGATCAAAACATTATTCACAAATTAAATTTTGCTAAAATATTTTCATATCAACTTTCTCAATATATTTTTTTTAATTTCTTGTATGTTATATATTGTTATTGTAAAATTCACATTCTTTTTTAGGCACATCATATCATTTTCCTTGAGAGTGAGTCACTGATTACATACTCAAATGACAAATTTTATATGGTTGTTACTCAGTAGACACATTATAAGGAGTAACAAGTCACTTTATAGAAATAGATGTCTATTTCTAATTGTGGATCAACAATGTTTGTTGGAAGTATTCTTTGTTTATATCGGATGACCGAGCTCAATCTTATCTACTAGATATTGAATATGAGGCGTCTTCCACAATACTAACACTTTTCAAATGAAATTAGATGTTGATAGAGTGTCCTAGATCACTGACGTGTGATCTCCTCGGTTCTTCGTTTGGTCAATTTAGATAAGAGATCAATTCTCATTTTTTTTATCCTTGGTTGATATGGTCATAGAGGGCTAGTTAGGATCTTGATCAACTCAAATGGAGATATAAAACAAAATCTGTTAAGAAATTACATTTCCTTACTATAATTGTAGGCTATATATTTATATAATCATATTAGTTGTTTATTTTCTTAACCTTTGAACTCTTTTATCATTAAGATGATTTTAATGAGCCATTTAAGATAGTTTTAATGACTTCCTTAATTTATTAGATTAATTGGTTTAATGGAAATCATTTTTGGAGAAGTTATCAGAATAAAAAAAAGGTACAATTATTCAATATGTGACTCATTTATGATACTCAATAATTTAACATAATGACTAAATTTATTATTCAGAACAACATTTATTCTATAATTTTCTATCAAAACCCACTCATTACAATAAGAAATAGGCGCAACCATGAGTAGCTATGAATAAGGAAAGCATTTGGTCACTAAGAACTACAAGTAGAAACTAGAAACAAATAGAAAATGAAACTTGAAATGGATTGAAGGGAGGAGAAGACGAAGAATGCACCATCCTAGAAGAAGAACTCCAAGAATAAATGCAAGACAAGTCACCACTTAAAAAAAAATTCTCAATATAAGACTCCAAATGTAAGATAAGATAAACTCTCAATTCTCAAGATATTCTCAAGATACTCTTTCAAGGAAACTCTCTTTCTCATTCATTCATCTTACCTGTCTATATTTTACAAGAGAGAACACTTTTATTTATATAGTATATTTGGTCAAAATAAGTTCCAAGAGTCATGCAAAGAATTAATTATATTTAACTAAGTTAATCCCTTGAAATTAGAGAAGTCACATGTTAGTTCCTAAAAAGTTGGGAAAAGAAATTATTACAAAAAAATGACACCACAAGGAAGCACATGGATGGCTCCACTTGAAAAGTTCAAAAGGTCATGGAGCTTTTCTCAACACTACAAGAAAAATCGCATTTACCTAAAACAAAAATCTGTATGTAATGAACAAAATCCTACGTAATTCAAAATTATCTGAGTTACATACAGACAAAAACCCGTATGTAATATGATCGTAGGTAATTTACATACGAATATTACATACGGATTTTTACATTTACATACGGATTTTACAGATTTTTCCGTATATAATTACATATACAAGTAATAACCACTACACCAACATCAACTTTGCAATCATATACTTATTGTTATTATTCTTATAATGACCCTTGTTATTACTATTTTTGTCAATATTAATAAGTATAATATTAATAGTACTAAAATAATAATATTATTATCTTTAATATTAATAATAATAATAATACCAATTGAGTATAAACTGAATATTATATATAAAAATCACCAAAACAATGAGTTCAAAAGATTACATTCAATCTTAAAGATGAAGAATTAATTACCCATGGTAGCCATTACAACCCAATGAAAGGAAGATTAAGAGAAGAAGAAAATCTTGATTCTAGCCGTCCGCCTCCATCCTCTAGGTCTTGCTTCCGTCTTCAAGGTCTTGATGCCTTTCAAAACCCTAAAAATCTCCTTTTAAACTTAGGTTTAGGCCTAGGTTAAGTGACTTTTCTTTTGGGCCTTTCTCTATTTTAACTTTTTATTTCTTTTCTTCATTAATCTTCCAATCTATCATTTTCTTCATTATTTTATACCTGAAATTTCACAATAATTGAGATTAAATAATTTCATTTAACTCAGAACTCAAAATATAAGTTTAAATCCAAAAACTCTAAAATTTGAGTAATTATTATTTTAAATAACACTTCAATTCATAAGTACTAAATATTTTTTATATATAAAAATATTCAAAATTAGTAATATTGTGAGGATAATTCAAATCATGCTCTAATAACTCTATCAACCTTTGTCATTTGTCTTATCACGTTGCCTTCTGCATAACTTATTTGATGAAAAATTATGATTGTGATTATATAGCTCTGGAAGTACTGGCGTAATCACCGATAACTATAACAAGTGCCACCTTCTCTAATCCTTTTTATATTAGAATTTAGCTTCTTGTAGGACTTTGTCAATGAAATAGATCGATCATTGTTCCCTTCTTGTACCAGAGTCAAGCTAACGGCTTTGTCAATTATTGTGATGTAAAATTAAAAAGACTTTAACGAAAAATATACATTAGCTTTAGCTTTAATGCACAGGGAAACTGAGGTCAATTTCGTACTCCATTTTCACTTAAGCGGAAAATTTCAGCTCAAGCCAAAATTGAGCCGAAAACAAATGTTGATTTCTTGCTATATTTTTGTTTTAGTGAAATTTCGTTGATCGAGAAAAACTAGAAATCAACATCATGTAGTAAGACTAAACTGATTTTCAAAACTTTACCCTAGGTCAATATAATAATTTATAATTTTTATACAAACTTAAAATAGTTAACATGACTATAATTTTTTCAAATATAACTTGTATTATCATAAACTTATAAATCAATTCATAATAATTATAAGAAATTAATTATTTACATAAAAAAATCATTTTAAAAATTCTTTATAATTTAACATGAAAAAATCTATTAATAATATTAATATCTTATTAATAATATTAAATCTAAATTACTTTAGAACAATTATCTATTATCCAAAAACTCAAAATATCATTTAAGTTGATTTCAAACATTTACATATTTTTAAACAAAACACTAACTTGCGTAAAACCCAAACTAATTATGACCAAATCACTTTTATAAGGGACAAAAAAGTTAAACTTTTATGTAAAAAATTCTAATCAACCATGTAAATGTATCCTTGTATTCTTTTTAAGTAACCAAAATTTATCTTAACTGGTTTTCGTTAAAGAAGAATTGTTCAATCAGTAGCAAAATATCGTCCTTTATCTGGACCATATATACACATGTATGCACTGTAGTTGCCGGCCATTGGAAATAGCAATAGATATCGATACTTTGCACTTAGAAGTGAGTAAAATGGATTAATATCTCTGAAAGACAGGTTAGCGGGTGTACTTTTAAGTCGACTCTGAAGTAAATGTTTCAAGAATGTGAAGAGACAGGTTACAAAAGTCATAAACCTTTGGTCGCGTATGCAAGCTTTCCTCCTATATCAATGGTGTTGTTAATTTGATCTATAAACAATTCCTTACATTTTCTTCTACACATTACAATTTTAATTTCTAAGTCTTAAGAGTTATGGATTCTTTCTCTATTTTTTTTTTTTTTCTGGACTCGCGGTTCTTCAAAACAGTGAGACAATTTTTTCCTATTAATTTTTTTACCGAGACAAACATGGTGAATATTTAGATATTATGGTTCTTGATTTGAAAAAAAAAATGATTTCATTCTGAAATCTAATATATTTCATGTTTTTTTACCATATGACTCATTCTAGTGTACTTTTTCATATTGATGTTCAAAATGGAAAAAAAAATTATTTACCAAATATTTTCAAATTAATGAATCATTCCACCTATTCATTATTTTAGGCTGGTCAAATATAAGTCATATATTGGCGATTTCAATTAAAGACATTAATTAATATCTGAAATCAAGATTATTGAGGTTATTGGTCTCATTACACAGGTCCAAATCTTATATCCAACCCGATGTTACATATCCCATTAGTAACTAAGTGCAAGGACAAACTGGAAATATCAGACCCTTCAAATTTACTTTTCAGAGGAGGAATATGAAAAAAAATAAAATAAAAGCAATTAAATAAGGGAGTTAATTAGAGGTGAAGTTGAGTTGTTATAAACATAGGGTTGGAAAGAGAGGAACCAAAAGAGAATTGGATACTGGACTGAATTGGGAGAGTCTGGCCTCTCGAAAGTCAGGAGAGAAAATTCTGTTACTGCTTTATTTCATCTTTGTTCCACTGTTATTTTCAATTACAAACTCAAATACACTCAGAAATATGATTCAGTTACTCCCTTATCTACTATTTTATTGTTATTATTATCAAATACTCTTACAATTGGTATCAGATTCTTTATCTGAGATCCAAACCTGTGAATCTGGGATTCAAACTTGTGAATGGTTACCACACGCAGCTGAGGAACGATGGAGGAACCTGTTGAAGGGTTAGAGAAACGAATGATGGACCACGACCAGATGTTAGAGACGATATTAAAGAAGCTCGACGATATGGCGATGCATTCACCACCGCAGAATCAGGAGCCGCATTAGGAGGAGGAGGACACTGCCTCTCAAATTGCAGATCCCGGTGAAGGAGGACAGAATTGCGAAAATTCACGCTACAAGGGTGACGGGGGACACAAATTAGAGGTTCCAACATTTGATGAAGCATATACGAACGGGTGGTTAGTGAGAATGGACCGTTTCTTTCGGTGTCGGACATTTCGGTGGAAGAGAAGCTCGATTATGCGATGCTAGGATTAGTGAGGGAGGCTCTTACGTGGTTCGAGTGGTGGGAGGCTAAGTTGACATTTCACACTTGGCTCTGTTTCAAGCAGGACTTGCTGAAACGTTTCGAACCAGGAGCGACGTCAAATCCGTTGGCGCCATTGTTGCAGGTCAAGCAAACAGGCTCTATCATGGAGTATCAGCGTGATTTTGAGCTTGCGGCCAGATCACACAGAAATTTGGATGGAGAGACCTTACTATGTATGTTCCATGAAGGGTTGAAATCGACTATTAAGTCGGAACTAGATGTGGCGGAGTTTGAATCCCTACAAGCGTTGATGGATCTTGCAATGGTTGTTAATGGGGACAACGCAAACCCTAAGTCTATTGAGGGTTTCAATAGAGGTACGAATTGGGTCAGGCCCAATAATTTTAATTCCTACTTTGGATGTTCCCCACCACCAAAACCCAAGGAGAACCAAGTCACTCATACCACAGCTTCTAGCTCATCTGGCCCAAAGCATAATTCTCATTGGATCCCAAATGAAGAGTGGCTTGAATGCCAACGCAAGGGTCTATGTTACAAGTGTGAGGAGAAGTGGAATCCATCCCACACGTGTCGACACCGCCATCAACACTTGGTGCTAATAGATGCTGACGAAGAGGAGGAGCTTGAACCAACACCTGAAGAAATCATAGAGGAACCCTCTACTCTTAATCTACAAACTCTGTCTCTCCATCTTTCATCTTTCAGTTATTGGGGGTTCACATCTCATCACACATTTAAGGCTAAAGGCATGATCCAGGGCTCGGAGGTGATTGTGTTGGTGGATTTAGAGGCAGAGGCCAATTTCCTTTCCACTCACATCCTCTCGTTCCTAGGTTTACCATTGAGTCTGATGCGACCAGTTCAAGTTGAAGTTGGGAATGACGCTATTGAACCAGGAGTTGGGGGCTGCAAAAATGTCGAACTGATAGTGCAAGGTGTTTTGATTGTTGCGAACTTTCTTGTCATGGAGCTTGGGCGGTCGGAGGTGGTGCTTAGTGTTAGTTGGGTGGCAAGCCTAGGCAAATTTGAAGGCGACTATAAGCAGTTGACACTGAGTTGGATGTCTAATGAGTCCCGAGTAACACTGCAAGGGGACCCTAACCTCAGTAGAAGCAATGCATCAGGAAAGATGACTTTAAATGCATTGAAAAACAATAAGGAGGGTTTCTTGGTGACTCCTTTATTCTACTCTGATGGGGATAACATTACTTCTCCTATTACAATTGAGACTCTTGAATTATTGCAACAATTTAATGATATTTTTCAAGAACCTTTTGGGATGTCTTCGTTTATACTACATGATCATACCATTCTGTTGAAGGAGAACTCAGAAATCGCTGCTTATCCATTCACACCAAAAGACATCGTTGCTCTCTTCATCAAGGAAGTGGTTCATCTCCATGGTTTTCCATCTTCTATAGTCACGGATAGGGACAAGATTTTATCAGCTCATTCTCGTTGGAACTATTTAAGCAAGTTGGTACTACATTGAAGATGTCCTCTGCCTACCACCCTCAATCTGACGGTCAGACGGAAGTTGTTAACAAGTGCTTAGAAACTTATTTGAGATGTTTGACAGGCTCCAAACCAAAGCAGTGGCTGACTTGGCTACCTTGGACCGAGTTTTGGTATGATACAAATTATCACGGTTCAATTCGCATGACCTCATTCAAGGCCTTATACAGTAGAAAACCATTTCCTCTATTAAGGGATGGATTGGAATTTGTGGTGGAGGATGTTCGGTTGATGATGGCAGAACGAAACCAGGTCCTAGATGAATTGTAATTTTAATTAAACAGAGCTCAAAACATAATGAGACAGTCTGCAGATAAGAAAAGAAGAGATGTTGTATTTGAGGTAGGAGAATTTGTGTACTTAAAACTCCATCCCTGTTAGATGCAATTCTTAGCAGCCGGGACTAATCAAAAGCTAGTTGCTCGATTTTATGGAGTTTTAGAAAGAATTGGGGGTGTTACATACAAGTTACAATTACCAAAAACTATTAAGATTCACCCTGTCTTCCATGTCTCCTCATGTCTCCTTGCTTAAAAGGAGTGTTGACCCTTTTACATCATCTCAACCCCTGCCACAAGACTTATCTGCCAAAGCAGAACTGTTAGTACAATCAGAACACATACTCGACAATAGGAAAAATGACAAGGGAGAACTTGAAGTTTTAGTTAAATGGCAACATTTACCAGATTTTGAAAATTTTTTAGAGTTAGCTGCGAAGATCAAGACTGTGTTTCCCCACTTTTACCTTGAGGACAAGTTGAATCTCCTAGGGGGTATTGTTACATACCCAGTTAGTAACTAAGTGCAAGGACAGAATGGAAATGTCATACCTTTCAAATAAGGGAGTTAATTAGAGGTGAAGCTGAGTTGTTATAAATATAGGGTTGGAAAGAGCAGAAGGGGAAGAGAATTGGATAGTGGAGTGAATAGGGAGAGTCTGGCCTCTGGAAAGCCAGGAGAGAAAACTCTGTTATTGCTTTATTTCATCTTTATTTCACTATTATTTTCAATTACAGACTCAAATACACTTAGAAATATTAGTTACTCCCTTATCTATTGTTTTATTGTTATTATTATCAGATACCGTTACACCCAACTTGAGACCAAGCAAATCCAAGAAGACCAGTTACAACCCGAATATAAAAACCAAATGGATGAGCCAATTTCAAATTGGCTAAAAATATGTACTTATTATGGTAATGAAGGTCACAACATGGGAAATTGTCCTTATAAACAATAATTATTTTATGTAATTCATTACTTTAATTTAATCAGTTTGGTTATTTCCACATCAAATATTTATGATTGATAAATAGTTGATGCTCTAATCATGTCTGTTCATTTTATCTTTCTGATAACTGAAAACACATTGATGGCAGTCATGCAACTGCAACTTGATCCACTTATTGTGACCGAATAATTAATATAATAAATATTATTTTCTTTATTTATAAAATTTATTATTATTATTATTATTATTATTATTATTATTATAATCGTTATTGTTATTATTTTAATTAGATTTGTTAGAATATTACTATTATTATTATTATTTTAATTTAATTATAATTATTATTTCAATAATTATTATTATCATTTAAATTAAATTTATATGAATTTAGTTAAAATTATTATTATTATTATTATTATTTAAATTAAATTTATTTAATTAAAATTATTGTTATTATTATTTTTATTTTGTTTTGTTTTAATTTAAAATAAATTTATGTCTTAATTTTTTGTTATGATTTTGTTAATTATTATTATTAATTTTTTGTTAATTGTTAACCGTAACAAACATAGTGTCAACTAATAATTAAAAGATGATTGCAGATAGACAAATAATTTTAATTGAAATCTTTAGCATGTCACTTATATGGGAGGCCGGAAATCATGCATAGATGGAAGGATTTATTAATTTGAAATCCTATCTAGCTGCCCAATTTCTCTATTTTGATAAATAATTTTTTTTTATCTATTTTGAGCATTAATGTGAAAAAGTATACCAAAGTGGAAAAAAACTCTTGAGATGGTAACATAGAGGCTCGTATTGTGGTTTGCATGGTTTAGGAAATAATGATGGCATATCCAAGGGATAATTCGGATTCAAGAGGAGGTATTTTTCTTAGTACCTAACCGTTACAAATAATGTATGATATGAAGCAAGGTAGACATCTATTTAATATTTTTAATTTACGAAAGTGAATCAATAACAATAGATTAACTTTGGAGTGAAAAAGCAATGGACTAACTTAGAAGTAGAGTACTGCCGATTGCTGCATGCAACAAAAAGAAATTAAAAATTTATCAATAATAAGGAAAATGAATTTTATTGATTATTCCATTCCATGCAGAACGTTGAATGAAAATTTATTAAATAGGTACAGAACACCATTATTGTAGTGACTTTGACAACAGTACAAGAAGAAGAAGATTGAGTAACAGTGATAACAAACAAATTAACGGAATGATTAATAAAAGTACTTAATATGTGAAAATGTTGATGGGGTTCGAAGAAGTGAGTATTTTGATTAAGTCTCTAATAAGGCTGAACTTGGGAGTCATAAGTAGCTCCAGACTTCCAATTAGCAGGAATAGGGATCTTGGGAAGCAGCCAATATTTGTAGCCAACTTGAAACCTGAGACGGATTTCACCACTGGGTGGGTTAGCAAAGTCAAACACTGCCCCATAGGCCCTGCGAAGTGGCTCCCATCGTTTCTGCCCTCTCTGCATCCATATCATTTCAACAACCAAATTCAGTTCAAGCACACGGACAAAAGCAAATGAACTCAACAATTTAAACATTGTTATATAAGAAGAATTTACCTGCCACAACTCTACAGCAGTGATGTCATTAATTCCATTTACGTTGAGAAGCACAACAGCAAAGTAGCCGGGGTTTTTGCTGCTTTCCTGGACATGGAGCTTGATGTTAGAAGGGAATGTGCAGGGAACCCTTTTGAATGCAATATCCACTACCCCTTCCTTTAACAGTTGGGCAGAAGCAGCTGCGTTGAGTCCCAATTCTGAGAATCCACGTTTGCTCATTATGAAGTCTGTTCCGTCTCCCGCGCCATAGTCTGTTGCCACCACGTATACTCCATTCCGGTTGCATTCGGCCTTTTTGCACCATACCTATTTCATCATTTATTAACAATTGTTAATGGATTTAAATATTTTCTTATATTAACCACAACACCACCAAACCTTGCTTTGTTGAAAGTAATAGAAACAAAAGCATCTACCTTATAGCATGCACCACAACCAGCTCCATTCCGCCATAGCGCTCCTGATACGGCTACAACATTGCCATTGTTCATCGTCCTACCGTATTCTCCATATCCACAAGCTCCCCCTGAAATATTATACCCATTGCCTCATCAAATTCATTGTATCTACGTCATGCTATGAGACTAGTATTTAACTTCTACCAAACGAACTATGCTTTGTACAAACATGCTACAAGATGAAGAAACTTACTAGGATTCCCATAGCCACCAGGGGTATTATAATAGCTTGCTCTGGAGTTGGAAGCATATTCGTAGCAGCTACACAGTGCAGGGAGGAGCAATATCGCACAAAGCAGACCAA
>Ga0099825_1009876_pt1 | contig 10656 bp, 5 predicted proteins | sample SiratroredBW_FD_76838 | JGI IMG/M metagenome (GOLD analysis project Ga0099825, IMG submission 76838) | Root nodule microbial communities of legume samples collected from California, USA - Siratro red BW | ecosystem: Host-associated > Plants > Roots > Nodule | place: USA: California | collected...
AATTTAGAATGAAAAATTTTAAAATATTATATAATTGTTTAAATAAATTTATTGTTAGTTTTTAAATTATATCTATTACTAACTAAATCTATTTCTATATTAAGAACTATAAATTCATAACATGTAACTTTTTTTTCTCAATAACCACTTTTTTATTCAAATTAAATTTGCATTGATTTTATTGATTTTAGTTGCACATTAAGAACAGATCACACGTGTCAAACAAAACAAAAGAGGAATAGGTGGAGAATATTAACCCTCCTAAAATCGTACAGTATTCTCACTATATTAATTAACTCATTAATTAAAATATTAATTGTACAATTTTATCTAGTAAATTAAGATGGTGTACTATTTTCACAATTTCATTTATATCTTATATTAAATCATGGAATATGGCCCATATCTTCACAATGATATCTGTCTCCTATGCACGATTTACCCATATCCCGAAATAAATAAAAAAATACACCATTTTAAAAATTTCAAAAACAAATTACATCAATTTGAAAAATTTGCCTGGGACTTAAAGAATATAATTAGTATTTTTTTTAAATATATAAAATCTATTAGCCTTTATTTATCTTATTAATATTTTCTATTATTTATTATTTTATCCTTATTTAGATTCATGATAAATGTGTTGACATAATAAAAAAATGGGTAAGGATAGTTATTTGTTTCGTTTGGGCAAGAATTATTAGATAAAAAACTTATTATTTCTATCCTTGTTTGAATTTTGCTTCTTTAGGAAAAGAGTGGACTGAAAGAGAAAATTAAATTTTAACTTTTGTTTGAAAGAAAAAAATATAAAGGGTAACTTTCCACTTTCTTCCTTTGTTTCTCCTTTCCACTCCACCAAAGGCTAAAGTGATATACAAATTGTACAATGAATCCTTAAAATGTTTGTTTAAGAAGGGAGGGTTTGTCTAAGAAGAACAGCAAAAGATGAATGAATGATAATGATGTTAAAGTAGGTTCTAAGAAAGCCTCTTCCTTTTCTCTGTTAAGCAATTCTTATATTCCATAGATTTTCCAATTGAATAGTCCTACTTCCTACCTCCACTACCACTGCACCCCAAGAACTATTTCATTATTCTAAACCATGCGTCTTCACAACATCACTATGCACTAATTTCCACTACTTTTGCCTTCTATATATCTTAAGGCCTTTCATTAAGTTTTTCAAAAACACTCACAAAAATATTAACATGTCTCTTAAACACGTAAAATTGGATCATGAAATGCGCAATTAAGTACTAAAATTAGACAAATTAATTATTTTTTATTAAGTTATATAAGATTTGGTTGAGACTATAAACTGATAGTAATTATAAACTACCTTATAAATTTTCCGCGCTTGAGGTAGTTTGAAGTGTAAGGATATAGATTTTAAAGCATGACAATGACTAATTTGGCGCAAAATTTTCTGAGATGGACCACCACTAATCTAAAATGACACAAGACCAAACCATGTTAATGTAGGACGATGTAATGGATGGAGAAAACGACGTTGATGTGTGGATCCCAAGTGGTGTTAGATTCCTATAGCAAATGTTTCCAAACAATAGCAAATCAAAACTTAAAAGCAACATTTCCATTGGAAGAAGCTGTTGCTATTTTTAAACGTGCATTATAAGAATATACACCACAAGCTATAGAAGCTGTTATCACAAGAAGATGTTAAAGAGGGTATATATAGTCTTTATTTCAATTTCATTTTTGAAATGAGGATCGATTTCATGTTGGGACAGATTAATCATAGCCTTTGATCGTTTTTGAATTTGAATGAATTTCGCAAACCCAAAGAAGAAATCTGTAAATTTTCCCGTAGTTCTTAGCTTTAATTTCCCCTGATATATAAACTAGGATGATGCATAAGTTATATAATGATATTGTACGTTATCAATACTTGGTATTTCAACTTGTAAGTAACTTGAATTTTCTTAAGCTTAGAAATCAAGTATTATGAATTGAATGAAAACTAAGTTTTATTTATTTTTAATTAAAGTTCACCAAACACAATGAAAATTAATTAAAGGCCAGTCCACATGGAGAGATAGTCTATATGATTCCTCTTTCTTATAGACTATTGATTGCAAGACTTATATATTTAACTAATATTTGTCTTTAAAAAAAATATTTAACTGAAACTAAATCGAATATAACTTAATTTGTTTATCATCTAAGCTAGTTTATCTTTATTCTTACTGATGCCATAATCAAGTGACTTCTAAAATATATGAAGCAAACACACTTTGCGAGTAGTGAGCTTTAGCTGAAAAAGTATACTAGAAAATCGGTGACTGATTATATAATTTATCTTGATAATTCTCCTGTATATTAGCTTTCAAATAAGCAATCCACCATCTCTAGAAGCTCGATAAAAACTGAATACAACACTCTTCTACATAATTCAGACAATACATGGTTCTTCACAGTCAGGCTGCAAGTGTATAATGTTCTGGAGTTGTTACTAATTCTACATTCTTTAAACGCACCTAGCTTTAACAAGTGCAACATAACAAAGCTCCATGGCTGTATCTCTTGTACACAATTACATTCTTGCTGGTTGATTGACATAAGCAACTACGTTATCCTTGTCTTTTTGTTGTCCCAATAGATATGGCCATCTCTTTAGCAAATTAACAACATTTTTCACAATTATTTTGGCAAAAGACAAAGGAGGAAAGTTTGCAACATGCTTTCAAGTTTGAACACTATTGCCGACTTTATGAGCATGTTTTGATTTGATGTAACAGTGGAGATGGCAGAGGAGCAAATAGTCAGTGTGGCACAAATTTAGTCAACACAACTAAATCCATAGTGCACAAGTGGTCAACCACTTGAGCTTTTCAGGACCCCACCCCCCTCCAACATACTCAAGTGCACCTTCCACCGCCCAAAATCCACCTTTTTTATTTTATTTTATTTTTTCCAAACAAATCTTGCAACACAGCTATACTTTTTCTTCCTAGGAGGCTAGGAGATAATCCAAAGAAGACAAAAAGAAAAAAGAGCAAAAGGTATTTTCGTAATACTTGTTACAACATGAGGGTATTTTCTAAAGCCATTGGCTTAAATATTGCACCTTTCATAGCTACTTTTCTTGCATTCACAAAACCAAATTGCTTGGTACTACTAATAAGCCACCATCTTGCTTACCAAGAAAAGCACTGTAGAAAAGCCATGGGAAATTGCTTGGTGCTGCAAGAGAACGTTGTGAAGATCGTGAAAACAGATGGGAAAATTCTTGAATACAAAACACCGATCAAAGTGGAAGAGGTTTTGGTACAATTTTCTGGCCATGCAGTGTCTGAATCTCTCACAGTCCTGCGGTATCTTGAGCCACAAACAAAGTTGGTAAGAGGGCAGTTATATTACCTTGTGGCTCTACCACCACCTTCACCAAAAACTAACAAGAAGGTGAGGTTCGCGGATCCAGAAGTCCAAGATGTACAGAAAAGTAGCGTGGTTAGGATTAAGCTTGTTATTAGTAAGCAAGAGCTGCAGAATATGCTGCAGAATGAAGGGTTTTCAGTGAGCAAGATGTTGTCTCTAGTTCATGAGGATAAGGGTGAAGATTTGTCTCAAAAGAATGAAGATGTCTCACAAGGGTGGAAACCAGCTTTGGAAAGCATACCTGAAGTAAAGTAGCAATGTATTTGAAGTTCCAATACAGTTTCATGCTTAAATTTTCACTTTTTCTAGCTTGCCCTTATACAGTGTAACAAGAGACACACATTAGATGAAAAAGAAAAACTTAAGACTTCATTTTCGGCATCTTCTCCTCTATGCTATAACTTTGTGTTCTCATTACATCAAACCAAAAACGTTCGCAAGTAATCCAGAACACTAAGAAAGTGTGCAAGAGAGGGAGGCAGAGAGAGAGGTGGCTTTCTAATTGATATTGCCAATCAATGGAAGATATGATCAATGAAGAAATAGGTAAGGGTCCATGCAGATTATAGTAGATTTTTTGGATAACCAACGTTTTTATGCAGACTTTCTTGCTAACCGATTTCTGCAACAAAATCTAATTGACCATCTTTTAACCTTAACTTAAATCCCTATCCAGATTAACCATACTCTGTATTTTTAATCTATTTGAAATATAGTCCATGTGGGAGAGGGGGGCTAACTACAATTGCATGCAGCAAAAATAGGGATGCAAACGTTATATGTGACTGAGATAGTAAAATGCTGCAAAAGCTTGAGGCTCAACTCATCTGCTATAACATCTAAAAAATGACAAAGAAGTGATTTTTTTAATTTTAATTTTGACGATAAATTTTTAAAAGGTATATTTTTATAAATAATTAAAATAAATAAGATATATCGTTTAGATAATAAATTTTAAAAGAAGTTAAATTTTTTGAAATATAGTAAATAATTTGACTATTTAAAATTTAGAACTTCACATTTTATTAAGAAATTAAGAATTTAAATTTTTTTTTCATATTCTTTTTTTTCGTTCAATCTCGATTAGATTATATATTTTTTTTAACTTTGGTTATTATGTCATCAATTCAACTAAGGTAGAGGTATCATCGGTTTCACATAATTGTTCAATTCTTGTCAACAAATATTTCTCGTAAGTTAAAGTTCAAAGTGAATAGCAATTATTTTTGAGTTATCCTTTTCATTTTTTTTTCTTTCATCAATATAAGTTAGTATTATTTTTTATCTAATGTTAATTAAGATTTATTTTACCAATATTAACAATTTTTTCAAGTGATGTTAAATATAGTTCTTTTTTAATTAACATCAACATTTATTATATTCAGTTGATGTGAGATTATTTTCGACGACAATCAATATTAACAAACTATTTTTCTTAAAGATATATTGTTCAAGTTTTTATTTATCAACGTGACAGAATTATTTAACAAACTATTTTTCTTAGAAGATATATTGTTCAAGTTTTTATTTATCAACTTGACAGAATTATTTTTTAACCTATGTTAGTCATGACTTTTATCGAGGACAAACAAATTATTTTTCAACTCATTTAAATTATAGTTTTTTTTAACAGTTATAACAACCTCCTTATAGATATACTACAATGTTTTCAAACAATTAAGGATGTTATGTTAATGTAAAATAAATACCAAGGTATAACATTTGTAAAACAATTGAGAGGTAAATGTAAAGATAAAAATAACATAAAATGTTTGTGTGATTTTAAACTCTTGGATTAGTTATGTAATTTACTCTAATTATGTAGATTTATAATTACTAATATTTTAATTATATCAATTGAATTAAGAAAACGGACAAAAATAATTTAATTTAAATTAAAAAGTAAAATAAAAACGGAGCGACCATAAGAAATGAGAAAAGGTGTCTAGAGAAAGTTAAAGCTTAATAAATATGAGCTAAAATATAATAAACACATTTTTTTTTTCTGCATGCTTGTAAATAATGTGTTGATGAATTCGTCAGAAATCACTGATAATGTTTTTTATTAGTTGTTACTACCCAACCTTCAATGCAAAACGTGCATTCACACGGATTTTTCAAATGCAAATACAAGTTCCATGAAAAAAAAAAAATAATGGAGAAAATATGATTATGTTTGCCATTCACACTGGAGTTTATGGCGAAAGTATGATTACAATGGTGTTGCTCTACTGCTCTCGTTATTGCATTGGATCAACTTCCTATTATTGTCACTAATCCATAGTCCATGCATAATCTGATGAGAGGGGTCAACTTCTGATAAAACGTCTATATTCGTTGAAAGTGTAAAATCTCTCATTTCTACCACAGCCATGTTATTTTTTATTGTTAATTCAGATTTAATCTCTACCACTTAGATCTGCATGATTATTTGAAACTACCAGAACCACACAATATTAATCAAATTTCCTACTTACGTATCACATTAATATCCCCAAATTTATTAGGCACGGGGATGATGGCTGTTCAATTGAATTAATTGTGTGAGAAACAACACAGATCCCTAAAGATCGCCATCTCATATGATATGTTTTCGCACTAACCGTTGTACCAATACAATTAATAAAATTTTCTGCTACTGTTCTGCAGCAACAGCTTGAAATGTCTAGATTCGATACCAATAAGCTAACGTGAGGACATAGAATCACGTTCTAAAAGATAGGCTAAATTTATAGTTTTAAATTGCTTTTGTAATAATCAACTAGTCTGACTTAGTAGGCAACTCAAGTTACCATGTGGGTAGACTTTATTTGCAGTGCAGTTGTTCAAATCCCATTGCAATCACCATCATGTTAAAGCCACCGTATAAGACACTTCTGGGAGGAATAATCACATACCTAAAAAGGTAGTAAAACTCATAGGAGGACTAAAAAGTGTTTTTTGAGTCATGCACTAAAGACAGAGGAAGTTGGAAGTGACAAGGCATAAAAAAATCATAAAAAAGGGGAAGAAGAAATCAACAAAAAGAAGGAAAAGGTGGGTAAGATTAATGAGCAATCGATTTTGACATAATCCAACTCACTTGGGGAGAGGGGTTAGGATAAAAGAGAAAATGTTCAAGTTCAAGTAAACCAGTAGAACTAGCGGGAATGTAACCTCAACTGTTCCTTTTTCAAGTATATTTTATTTGAATTTAATAAATTTTAAAAAATGTAAGATCTACTACATAACAAACATGGCAACCTGGTAGGCTTCTCAAGTTACAAATCATCCATTCTTTATTAGAAAAGGTGTTACTGTCAAAAACAAAAACCCAGCGATGATTGCTACTGTGTGTGATAACATTTGTTAACTACATACATAAACTATCCGATCCACAAACTGATAATAGACACTTGAGATAAGGAACAGATCATGAAATCCAGGAAACTTCACAAACATTCTATTTAAGTTTTCATTAATCTCATATTCTGCCATCATAAAGGCGATAAAAATGGAATAGAAATCTTCTCTCAATATCATATCCACTAACTAAAAAAGACTCTATTGAAACCATTAAAGTTTAGAAGTCTCAAACCTCAATTATAGCACACAATTGCCATGCTTCCCAACACGTGGCCTTGTGTAAAATACCATTCCTTATAATGCAGTCCTTCACACTCTTTTCCTATTATTTATTTTATTTGTTTGTTTCACAGGTATTCTCGCATCCTTTAAGTGTAAGACTAGTCCTTTCAGGTACGGAGCAATAAGGTTTAGTCCTATTCAGAAGTTGGATCTTCAGGGCACAAACCTTTATCCTCCCTTAGTATTAGGAGCAAAGATTGGTTACCACTATGCCTAACTCCTAGTGGGTATCTTTCCCTCTTAGCTATTAACATCATAATAAACTATTGGTTTCCATACATGTCAACAGACCCATCATTTATATCAAAAGTGGACACGAAGTTTGTCATTGCCCACCATAGATATTTCCACTCTGTTTTAATATCAACAAAACAGAACCAGGATAAAAGAAAAAATTGACATATTGAGTTACACATACACCTACTAAATATATAGCTAAGTATTGGGTGGAGTTTGATTTCGTTTTAGGAATTGTCTTTGATTTAGTTCAAACACTGTCTCACTTCAGCTTTCAAAGCACATCCTTTATGATGCAATAAAACCATGAACTATTTAATCCTATGTAGATTGATCTAACATTTTGTGTGTGTAAAGGCATTAAGAAACCATTTGGGCCTAAGATAAGTGTCACTTCGTCACTACTTGAGCATCAGATAGGTATCACTCGGGCATCAGATACAGAACAGTTCTTGATCATTTCAGAGAGAACATAATCTTTCTCTACATTGTGAATGGATGACTGAGCTATCTTTTTCATGTTTTCATCTCATAGCGAGAAACATTAATGCCTCAAAGCGGATCAAGAAAATTTAAGGGAATCAATAAACGAGGAGAAATTCTATATTTCAAATTGTAAAACATTACCTTCTTAACATCTGAAATGTACAACAAGGACTAAATTCAACGAAGAATAAACCTCCACTTGACACAAGTTTAGAAGCAAAATAACGAAAGGGAGAAAAGTAAAGGTGTCAGATCATTAGCCAACTTCCGCTGTCTCAATACCACCACAGAAGTATAGTAAAAAAAAATAGAAGCAAAAGGTGTGTGCATATATAACAGGTAAGATGGGTAATCTACTATTGCCAGGTCTTCTATCCTGCTATTTCATAAGTAACTTCTCTGAAAACATCCAAATGTACTTCTCGTATTATGTAACAGACATTTACAATGCTAGATTTAAACATGCATTAATTGGTAGATCCTCCATCATTGATTGTAAAAATCCCACTCTAATTATATATATATATATATATATATATAATATAAGACATGCAGCAATATCGAGTACAAAAAACCTATTATTGCAACCCGATACATGATATTGAATAGGCCAGCTCTTACAGCTTACAGCATCAATGATGGAAATTCGGAGGTACCTCAAATTGGTGAATAATATTCCTACTTATTATTCCATTCCACCTCCAATGCAATCTCATTACGGCGTTGAAATGGAAGAGTAAACGGTGGATTATACTGCAAGCAAATAAAAGAGCAATTGACATTTGAACAAGAAAAAGATCAAAGGGTAAACCTCCCGTCAACCCCAATATTGCATTAAGATTCTAACCTGTGCAACTTCTATTGAAGTTCCCTCTTTAATTTTAAACTGACTGTCACTTTTTAAAGCTTCTCGTAATTTCAGTTCGCGCTGCTTAATTTCTTCATCGTTCACAAAACCTGATTCTCAAAGGCAACAAAATTATTTCTTTGATCGAGCACTTTTAAATTTGAACAAAATTTGATGCATTTATGATGAAATACAAATATTTAAGAGCTTTAGTTTACTATTGTATAACTTTATGGTTAGCCAACTATGGTTCATGCCCAGGCATACCAGTATTCAATTGAAATAAAAATGGAACACGTCGAGATGAATCTACACACGCAAATACACAGAAATATACATGTGATTGAAAATTTGAAATAAACCAACAGCGTAGTATTCGTGCTTCGTCTAGTAGTTAAATATTTACACTAGTAACGGGTTTCTGCATATAAAACCCAAATAACAGACAACAGGGGGAAATGAAATGAAATTACGTTTACATACAAGTTATTTATTAAATTTATCAAGGCAAGAGCGCACCTGAAAAGGAAACTACAGCAACTATTTTTCTGGGCACCTCTTTAATTGTCACAGAGGAATCTTTAGGCAGTGGCAAGTTAGCACCATACTTTGATGGCATGACGAAAGACATTGTCCACTTGTCTTGATCTTCAATCTAAGATAATACATTGATAATTAGAACATCATAAATTACAAATATATATTGAAAAATAAGTCCTAATCAAATAGATTTATTGATTATTAAATATAGATCTTCCAGAAAACAATATCACAAAATCCACAGTTAAGTGCAAAGTGACACTAGTGCACTGGCTATATCATAACATACAAAAGAAAGGGGAAAAAACAATGAAGAGGAACCTGTGACCCAAATGGTTAAAATAATAGTGTTATGTTATTATGTCATCTAATTGGGATTCATAAAATGAAAAATGACATCAATTTATCCAATCTCAGGCACTTAAACTTTGCATATTAATTAGCCCATATGTTAAAGAACCAATGAATTTGATAGAATTTTCAGGCATCACCTTTAACTATGCATTTGGATAAAGTTATGAAAAATCAGCTTGAAAAAATATGCCAGGGTAGTCCAGACATTGCTGAATCATTATGAGAGATATATTTCAATTGAACCTGAATTACAGAAACCTGGTCTTTAAATTGTGAATTATAGTATATAAAAGTTCAGACCATGAAAATAAGTTAGGTGCAATTATTTCATTGCCATTATTGACAATAACAAACTGTTACACCAACAGAAATTTAGCTTTGGCAGTTTAAGTGTTGCCATATGTAATGGTATGTTGCTAAGTTATGTTTGCTGAAATGGATTCATATTAAATACAAAATATAATTATACTAAACTTGCTGGCAATGCATATAAAAACATAAAGATTGTAAATGAGATATTTCACGAAATCCATAAAATAAACATAATACCTTTGTTGTTAACACAGGAGTTGTCATATCCATTTTAACCCCATCAGATTGATTCTTACTTGTGAAAACAGGTGTAGTCATCTCCATTTTCTCATTCTTTGTATTCTACCATGAAAACAACAGCACACATCTATAACTTTGTCTTCTCTCAAAATAAAAGGGGGACAACAAAAAGAGGTAGTGATCGAGTGCAACACAGTAAAATTTTAAAATGTATGAATGTCATTAATTCTAAAATATATAACTACCTTACCGAAAAGGTACTCAGCTAAGACATTAAAGGACCGAGAAGCACCACTGAAATCAAATCCACTCTTCCCAGGCATTGTTGTCTCTGCCACAAAGTAAGGCTGCAAAGATAATCATCAGATCAAGGGAGAGATTCCCAAGACCGGATGGTTTGTCAGTGACAGCAAAGCACTTAGCATTACATGGAAATGTAGAGAATTAATTAGCAACATATAACCTATAAATACTAAGAAGATCAAGTTTAGGATAAAAAAAAAAAAAAAAAAAACAAAAAAAAAAAAAAAAAGCCGAGTCTTTTAAAAACAAAAAAAAAAAAAAAAATAACATACTTTTATATGTTTACTCCCAAAAAAAAAAAAAATATA